>Ga0326728_10000391_pt1 | contig 172580 bp, 151 predicted proteins | sample MB3enrmetagenome_FD_207602 | JGI IMG/M metagenome (GOLD analysis project Ga0326728, IMG submission 207602) | Lab enriched peat soil microbial communities from McLean, Ithaca, NY, United States - MB31MN | ecosystem: Environmental > Terrestrial > Soil > Wetlands > Peat | place: USA: New York... | reverse complement strand
CTCCGGCGTTACCGTTACCTCCGGCGTTACCGTTACCTCCGGCATTACCGTTACCTCCGGCGTTACCGTTACCTCCGGCGTTACCGTTACCTCCGGCGTTACCGTTACCTCCGGCATTACCGTTACCTCCGGCGTTACCGTTACCTCCGGCATTACCGTTACCTCCGGCATTACCGTTACCTCCGGCGTTACCGTTACCTCCGGCGTTACCGTTACCTCCGGCATTACCGTTACCTCCGGCGTTACCGTTACCTCCGGCGTTACCGTTACCTCCGGCGTTACCGTTACCTCCGGCATTACCGTTACCGCCAGAACCGCCACCACCCATGGAACCGCCGCCTCCATGGCCGCCACCCATGGAACCGCCACCCCCGGAACCGCCACCCCCGGAACCGCCACCGCCACCCCCGGAACCGCCACCGCCACCATGTGCCATTAAATAAATCACAGGGATGGAGGAATCAGGAACGGCATGCTGGACCTGTAATAATCCAAAACTGACATCCGGTGTTGCTGCTCTCGCCGAACCTGTCAGATCGGGTGACGGTGTAAACAATCCCCCGATTACCGCTACCGGTATGACCGTCAGGACAACGAGGACTACCAGAATTTTTCTGATATGCCCATAGAGAGGGGTCGATGACATCTGAATCCTTTTCCAGATACTTGTTCCTCTTAATCAACTTTTTGATTTTGGATGGACATTTTACAACCTCTTTTTTTAAAAAAAATATGAGATTGTGGGTAAATGCTGCTATGGTCGTTTGAATTAATAAATTTTTCGTATACCTATGGCCGCGAATCTATCAGATAACTGAGTTATTAAAAAGATGTTTCAGGCTCACAACAGGAACCGTTCATTACCAGTTATCCACATCATAAAAATTACCACCTGTGGTTTATTTCTTTCCGACACCATAATATTTCCGCAGGAATTCGCGGATCTTTTCAGATTCGATATAACCCTGATCGAGTTTATGGACGATCTCATTGATCATTGTCGCAAGCCGGACAAGCTTTTCCTTATAGGCACTCTCCATCAGATCTGCGATGCCGATGATTCCCTGAAGCGGATTTCGTATCTGATCGTTAAGAACCGCGAACTGCTCCATGTTCTTCTCGATCTGCTGGAATGCGTCCATCTTCAGTCGCTCAATGTCTTTGCGCTCAGTGATATCCCGTGTAATTGTAAGAACTGCCTTCTCACCGTACTGGTCAAAGGTCTGGGCAACGACTTCAACAGGGATCACCATTCCATGCTTTGTGCGATACTTTCCTTCAAACTGGGCCTTCCCGGATGTGATAAGCTGTTTTGTTACAGAATCCTGATCTGCTTCGTTCCCCATCGTCAGGATATTAAACGGCCTCATTGCGGCCAGTTCAGCGCGGGAGTACCCGAGTATGTTGACTGCCGCATCGTTTGCTTCGATCAGTTCGCCGTACCCTCCCTGATCACTGAACCGCCAGATAAGAACGGGATCGGTGATGCTGTTAAAGAAAAGGTGATAGCTTTTCTCTCTCTGATCCAGACGGTTCTTGAGATACTGCTGGGACCTTTCGAGTTCGGCCAGCATGGTGTTGACATCGGATGCCAATTGCGCAACCTCATCGGCCCCGGTCAACGTAACCCGAGCGGCAAAGTCCCGTTCTGCACCAATGGAGTTCACGCGATTACTCACGTACAGGAGCCGGGAAAGGACGGATGTATCGAGCAGGAGCAGGATGATCACACCAATGGCGACGCCGAATACGACAAGAAATACAAGGAAGTAGATCGTGGCCGATCTCCCCTCGGCATAGATGTCGCGCGGTATGGAGAGCCGCAGAACAAGCAGAGGTGAGCCGTTTATGTCCCGTATCAGGGTATATGCACCGAGCGTGTTATTATCAAGGACGGCGACATAAATCGGGGCACTGACGATGAGGGCATCATTCGCCTGGATCTGGACAAAAGGTGCCGTCTCATTTTGAAATGATGTTATTGCCGTCTTATAGTCCGCGGGAAGAAGAGGGTCGTCATAGCGTTGAACCTCAAGGGGCAGCTGGATCAGGTTTACCAGCCGCATTATCTCGGCGATATCCAGATATCTCGCCATGAGAATATAGCCGGTTGGTGTGGTTGATGAGTCAGAACCATACACCGGCTGGACTGCAAGAAGGATCGGATCCTTGGGGTCAGCGATTATGCCGATAAGACCCTCCCCCTGCGACTGGATAGTTGAAAATTGAGCTGCAGCCAGAGGTAACGTTGAGAAGGATTCAGGGACCGGGATCTCTTCATTTTTGTCTGCATCATATCCTTTACCGGCAATCAATCCACCAGATGCATTGTAGAAGAGGATATAGTCGAACTTGAGGCGATCGAGGGTTTTATCATCGAGAACTGCCAGAAGGCTGGATTTGTCTTCATGCAGGATGAATCCCTTGATGGTATCCCGCGATGCCCAATCCTGGGCAACTGCATCCAGTTGATTGATATCTGCCACCAATACCGAGAGGGCGCGGTTCGTGTCTTTCTGGGCGCTCTGAACCTCAATGGTATGGAATGCGTCCATGACAATAGTTTCCGATGCGATGAAGAAGACAAACAAAAAAGCTATCAGCATTGCAGAAAGAATGATGATAGTCTTTATACGGATCTTCACAACACATCCCCCCGTACGGTATTGCTCAGCTCTGGTTATTGAATTCCCCGATTTATTACCTTAATGTCCTTCACCTTCCGGATTTCTCCCAAATCCCCCGATCGGTTCTTTCTGCAGTTTTCGTCATCCTCGTTAAATTCGGGCCGGGCATTTCATCTGATATTTTTGATTTAGTCTTATGGAGGGGGTCATGCAGCTCTCTGCCGGACAGGAAAAGGGTACTCGTTGGGATTACAACGAGAAGGTTGAGACGTTTTCCCGATGTGGAATGCCTGAGTGCTCCTGCAGTGGAGAAACGCCGTGGCACGTTATTTCGGGGATCGGAATAAAAGAGGGGATGAAATTGTGATGAAAATTTCCGGAGTGCCCGGCAGCGATAGGGATTTTTCGGGCGATCTCTCGAGGATAGAATTGTAGAATATAACAAACAACTAATGCCAAAACCTCAGCAGCTCCTAAAGAGCCCCCGCACCATCTCCGGGATCTCGGATGGCCGCGACGCTACCGGTATGCCCAGTTTCTGGAGCCGGGCAATCTTCGAGCGGGCGTCGCCTTCGCCGCCTTCGACAATCGCACCTGCGTGCCCCATCCTTTTATCGGGCGGTGCCGATTTGCCGGCAATATAGGCGACGATCGGGAGATCGCTCGACTGCGCCCCTCCCTCCTCGAGATTCCCACCGACTTCGCCGATCAGCACGACCGCCTTTGTCTGCGGGTCGCGCCGGAACCGTTCCAGCACGTCCACGAAGGTCTGTCCGATGACCGGGTCGCCACCGATCCCGACAACCGTGCTCTGCCCGATACCGGCCCGGGTGAGCTCGTCGACGACCTCGTAGGTGAGCGTGCCGCTCCGGGAGATCACCCCGACGCTGCCACAGGAGAAGAGCTGCGCCGGCATGATCCCCATCTTCACCTCTCCTGGCGAGAGCAACCCCGGGCAGTTGGGGCCGATCACGGAACTTCCCTGCGCCCGTGCATACGAGACTGCCTTCATCGTATCGTGAACCGGGATGTGCTCGGTAATGCAGACGATGGTCGGGATGCCGGCATTTGCCTCCTCCATGATTGAGTCGGCAGCGGCACCCGCCGGGACAAAGATGACTGCGGCCCCGATATCGTGATCCCGTATCGCCTCCTTGACGGTGTTGTAGACCGGGACCCCATGCACCTCCTGGCCGCCTTTTCCCGGCGTGACGCCGGCAATGACGCCACAGCCACCGACATGCCGTGCATAAGCGTTCATAAGGCCGATGTGGAACTCGCCCTGCTTGCCGGTCGCGCCCTGCACGAGCACGCCAGTCTTTTTGTCGCCATAGATCATGACGCAGCCACCCCCACGGCTTTTTTCACGACAAGGTCCATCGTGTCCAGCATCTCGTACCCTTTCTCCGCGAGCAGCTGCCGACCTTCCGCTTCGTTCGTGCCGGCAAGCCTCACGATCACCTTCTGGGAGATGCTGGCAGAGATGATGCCCCGTGCGACCTCGTCGCATTTCGTGATGCCGCCGAGCAAATTCACCACGATTACTTTCACCGACGGCACGCCGGCCACGAGACGCACCGCGTGCATAACCCGTTCACTCTCTGCGCCCCCGCCCACATCGAGGAAGTTTGCCGCCCTGCCGCCATAGAACTCGATCAGGTCGAGCGTCGCCATCGTCAGGCCGGCGCCATTGCCGATAACGCCGATATTCCCCCCGAGTTCGACATAGGAGAACCCGTGCTTCTCCGCCTCGCCCTCGCGCTCGCTCAAGTCCCGGTTCACCGTAACGCCCTGCCGCCCGAGGGCGTTGTCGTCGACGATGAACTTCGCGTCTGCGGCATACACGCCATGTGGCGTGGTGACCAGCGGGTTGATCTCGGCAAGGATTGCGTCCTTGTCACAGAACGCGTGGTAGAGCCGGTTGATCACCGGGCCGATCTCCTTTGGCGCAGTGCCGAGGAGATCCCGGAGCATGAAGGGGGGGATGTCGCGCAACAGGGGGTTGACGCCGTCCTTCCGGATCGCTTCCGGGTGTTCCCGTGCTGTTGTCTCAATATCGACGCCACCGGCATCGGCAAAGAGGATGAGCGGCTGCCGGCTCGAGCGGTCGATGGTGATCGAGAGGTAGTACTCGTGACGGATGATAAGATGCTGTTCTGCGAGGACCTGCCGGACCGTCCGGCCCTTGATCTCTTTTTTAAAGAGTTCCCGCGCAGTGGCGACAGCAGTCGTCGGATCGGTCATCAGGATTCCGCCGGCCTTTCCCCGCCCGCCGACATCCACCTGCGCCTTGAGCACGATCCGGTCACCGAGCGCCGGGAGATGTGAAGGTAGTTCCTCCGGGTTGTTGATGAGAAATCCGGCCGGAATTGCGATCCCGGCTTCCTGTAAGACTTTTTTTGCTTCATGTTCCAAAAGCTTCATGGCGTTTTCTCCCCAGCGGCAAGCGCGATCCCGATCTTCATTGCTTTCATGTTGAGCGCCTCGGTTCCCTTCGGTACCGAATCGAGGATCGCTTTTTCGAGCGCTTCTGCTCCGACCACCTGAGTAAAGCCGACCAGCGCCCCCAGCATCACAATGTTGGCGACAATGGGTCGCTTGAGGGTCTGGGTCGCCTCGGCGGTCGCCGGGACTTCGTGGTACGTGCAACCGGGGCGTGAATGGACAAGCGAGGAGTCAAGCAGCATCACCGAGTCCGGCCGTGCGTTTGCCCCGTACTTCTCGAATCCCTCCTGCGACATGATTACGTAGATGTCCGGGACTGCTACCTTGGGATACAGGATCGGCTCGTCATCAATGATCACCGCGCTCATGGACGCCCCTCCTCTCGCTTCCGGCCCGTACACCTGCGTCTGCACGGCAAATTTGTTGTCGTACATTACGGCCGCCCGGCCGAGGATGACCGCGGACAGGATAATTCCCTGCCCGCCAAAGCCGGAGAACCGCACCTCGCGTCTCATGGTTTTACCCCCATTGCCGGGCGGTTACGCCGGAGAAGCTCTCCGACCACGTACATGTCCTCCGGGACTGGCTTTCCCTCTTCGATCATCCGGTCGCGCTTGCCCTTCAGAAGTGCATGCGTCCTGAGGTACTCGACCTGATCGGCGACCTCCCGGAACTTGTTCCGGCGCCCGAAGTTCGTGGGGCACTGCGCCAGCGCCTCGATGAAGGAGAACCCCGTGGTTTCGAGACCGGATTTAACTGCCTTCTCGAGCTCTTTTACATGGTATGAGGTCCAGCGGGCGACGTAATTTGCCCCGGCGGCGATCGCGAGCTCGCAGAGGTCGAACGCGGGTTCTGCGCTGCCGTACGGCGTTGTCGTCGAGAGCATTCCCTTCGGTGTGGTCGGGCTCCCCTGCCCGCCGGTCATCCCGTAGATCTGGTTGTTCATGCAGACTACTGTCATGTCGATGTTGCGCCGGCAGGCGTGGATAAAGTGGTTGCCACCGATTGCAGCGAGGTCGCCGTCACCGGTGAAGACCACGATGTTAAGCGCGGGGTTTGCCAGTTTTACACCGGTCGCAAAGGCGAGCGGGCGCCCATGGGTGGTGTGGAGTGAGTCGGTGACGATGTAGCCGGGCGCCCGGGACGAGCACCCGATGCCTGAGACAAAGACAGTCTCCTCCTTCTTCCACCCCATCTGGTCAACCGCTGCAAGCGTGCAGTTGATAATCGTGCCGTTTGCGCAGCCGGCACAGTAAATATGCGGCAGCCGGTCCTGCCGGAACCAGTCCTCGAATGTCATCGTCCGGCCTCCAGCGCGGCGACCAGTTCAGCAGGTGACTGGAGGTCGCCGCCCAGCTTGGGGATGTTCACGACCGGTACGGATACGTACCGTTCGATCTCCCGCGCGATCTGGCCAAGGTTAAGCTCCGGCACGATGAACCGGCGGGCGTTCTTGAAGAGCGCGAACGCGTGCTCAGGGAACGGCCAGACCGTCCGGAGTCGTAAAAATCCGATTTCATCACCAGGCCGGTCATGGAGCACCTGCTGCACGGTACGGGCCGGCGCTCCGTATGCGACAAAGACCTGTTCCGCGTCCGGGTTGACCACATCGAAGTCCGCGATCTCCTTTCTGGCCGATTCTATCTTTTTTACAAGGCGCGTGACGAGCGACGCATGCAGCCCGGGGTTTGTCGCGCACGGGTACCCCCGCTCATCGTGGGTGAGACCGGTCACATGCGTGCCATATCCCTTACCGAACTGCGGGAAGCCGGGGATGAGATCGCTGCCGGGCGCAAACGGCAGGGTTCCGGGCACGTATGGCTTGCGTCCAACCATCTCAACCGTGTCCGGTATGGTGATCCGCTCACGCATGTGCCCGATGATCTCGTCGGCCATCAGAAATACCGGCGTCCGGTACCGGTCGGCAAGGTTGAACGCCTTTGCCGTGAGTTCGAACATTTCCTGCACGCTCGCCGGGCAGAGAGCGATGATGGAATAGTCGCCATGGGAGCCGAACCGGCACTGCATCATATCACCCTGCGCTGCCATTGTCGGCTGGCCGGTGGAGGGGCCGCCCCGCTGGATATTCACGATCACGCAGGGCGTCTCGGTCATCGCCGCGAACCCGATGTTCTCCATCATCAGTGAAAACCCCGGGCCGCTCGTCGCGGTCATTGCCCGGACACCGGTCCACGACGCGCCGATTACGGCGGCAATGCTCGCGATCTCATCCTCCATCTGGACAAAGATCCCCCCTTTTTTCGGGAGTTTTATCGCCATGTGCTCGGCGACCTCGGTCGAAGGCGTGATAGGGTAGCCGCCGAAGAACCGGCAGCCCGCCGCAAGCGCCCCTTCAGCCGCTGCAGTATTCCCCTGCCAGAACTCAGTCCGCGTCAATATTCAATCGCCACCTTTCGTGGTTCATAGGGTTCTTCCTCCACCCAATGGATAGCCTGGTCCGGGCAGGTGAGCTGGCAGACCCCGCAGAGCGTGCGCCCGTACAGGTGCCGGAGACGGCAGTTGGCGCAGCGTTCGGGGCGGTCGAGCTCGGGCACCATGATCCCCCGGCGGTTGGGCCGTTTCCCCTCCCTGAATATCCGGTAGGGACAGACCTTTGTACAGAGGTTGCACCCTTTGCACCGGGTCTCGTCGATGGCGAGCTTCATGTGAATGGTGTCCTATCGTACTATGTAACCGGCAAGGTGAAAAAAACCTACTCTTTGTGCGCATTCCCCGCGGTTGTTCGCGCTCCTTTGCTCCTCTGCCGAAAGATCGATGCTGAGTGCTGCCGGACAGATCCGAACAGGTCATTGCCCTTCGCGTCGATTCCGACAACGAGCGGGAGCCGGTCGAGCTCAATCTCCCAGACCGCCTCGGCCATGCCGAGTTCAGCTAAGTGCACGCCCCGGAGCGTCATGTGGGACGCGGCAAGGGCGGCGCATCCCCCGGTGAAGGCGAGATACACTCCACGGCCACGGAGCTGGTCGCGCACAGTCTCTCCCATTCCCCCTTTCCCGATCAGCGCCCGCACACCCCGGTCGAGCAGGAAACCGGTGAGCCGGTCCATCCGGGCAGAGGTGGTCGGTCCGGCCGCCACGATCCGGTTGTCGCTGACAACCGGGCCACAGTGGTAGATCGCAACACCTTGGGGATCGAAAGGGATGCCATCCATCTGCATCCGGAGGTGCGCCTCGTCCCGTGCTGTATAGACAATGCCGGAGAGCTCCACCCGGTCACCGGCAGAGAGGGCCAGTACTTCATCACCGAGTGGCGTTTTCAACTTGACGGGTTGTTTTCTCGTCACCGCTTCACCTCCACGGTCATGTGCCGGTTCGCCCAGCACTGCACGTTCACAGCGACCGGCAGGGAGGCCGTGTGGCACGCGGCGTTCTTCACCTTGACGGCGAGTGCGGTCACGTCCCCGCCAAGTCCCATTGGGCCTATCCCGAGCCGGTTAACGGAATCGCAGATCCGCTGCTCGTACTCGGTCATATCGTCTATAGGGAGCAGGAGCGCTTCTTTTGCCAGTGCGGCACATCCATCGAATGTCCCGCCGATCCCGAGACCGATAATCACCGGGGGGCATGGACGGGCACCGGCACGACATATGGTCTCCATAACGAATTGGTCAATTTCATCTTTCTGAGACGGCAGAAGCATCGCGACCCGGGACATGTTCTCCGCACCCGCACCTTTTGGGAGGACGGTGACCAGAAATTTCACGCCCGGCCGTACGTGGACTGCCGGCATTCCGGCACCGGTGTTGTCATTGGTATTGTGCCGGGTGAGGGGGTCAACGACATTGGGGCGAAGCGGCACTTCCCGGGTTGCCCGTCGGACGCCGTTGGCGACGGCATCATACAGCCCGTCCGTGAGCGGAACATCCTGCGGCAGCGTGAGGTACACCACCGGGACACCGGTGTCCTGGCAGAGAGGCACCCCGAGCTGCCCGGCAAGGCCGATGTTTGTGAGGATATTGGCAAACTCCCCGCGGGCCACCGGGTGGGTCTCGGTACCGGCCGCCTTCTCAATGGCCCGGAGCACGTCCTGCGGGAGCGTGATAACCGCCATGCGGTACGCCTCGAAGGTCGCATCGGCAAGCGCCGTATAGAGGTCGCGATCTGATTTCTGCATTCAAGTATACTGGGGAGCAGGGGGTAATATAGGGATTGGGGAAGCCGGCTGTTTCCAAGGGAGAGGGTGGCCTGGAGGAGTGAGGCCAGGACGATTTGTTCCACTTTTGTTCCACTCTCTTGGTTCCGCTTGCATTACAAACCGGTACCGATAATGGGCAGGCCATAATCTCTTGAGCGTCCTGTTACCGCACCGGAACCGGAAAAGACCTTACATCATCGTGTGAACATATTACCTACTATGGTATATTCGGTCACGTTGATCTCAATTGACGAAAAAGAGAACCATGTGAAACGGTATGCATCCCGGATCCGGTACGAAGTTAAATCCGAGATATATGGCTGTTGCATCAAATTATTGACCGATTCCCACGAAGTGCGGGAGCGATGGAGTGAAAATTTTTACAGTATGTCGCAGAACATCCGGTCCCATGGTCGGCTCTTTGTTTTTGACGACCCGGCCGAAGAGCCGGATACGGTTTATTACGATCCCCAGTCCAAGACCGGATTCCTCCTGAATATGCGGTACTATGGCTGGATCAAGTCTCTTGCGCTCAGCATAGCCGGTGATATCCTCGAGGATGAACATGATATCTATTCACTCCATGGGGCTTGCCTCGATACCGGTTGCGGGGGCACCTGCATTCTCGGGGGATCCGGCGCAGGGAAAACTACCCAGACATATGGCCTCCTGCGGGACCAGAATGTCCGGGTTATTGCTGACGACTGGTTCTTTTCCCGGGTATACGGGTCGAATATTCTCGCGTATGGCTCGGAAAAAAATTTCTACATCCGGGCAGACCTGGCCACCATATGGCCCGAATTCCATGATCTCGTTGACCGGGCGGAATTTGATTCTGAACGGCGCGCCGTCGTTGACCTCCGCTGGGTTGTCGGAAAAGGCCGGATACTTCCCCTCACCACCCTCCTCACCGTCATCATCCTGACCCGGACAGAGGGAACCTCCACCACCTGCGAGGAGCTCGACCTCCGGCCCGCCCTTGAATCCCTTGAAAAGAACGGATATTATAATCCCCATTTCCTTGTGAAGAACTCCTTCAAGGCCTCGTTACGGAGGCAATTTTTCCACGACCTGCTGAGCCGGACCAGAATATATGAAGTCAACACGGCGGGAACACCGGAAGAGACCCAGCAGGTGATCCGGAAGATTGGAGGTCTGGGAGGGGTTTGACAGTATAGCTGAGAGAATTTCGTGCATGATGGGTTCATTCCTTTCGATACGTAAGAAGAGATCCATAAAATCTCTTCGAAGACCGGCACTGCCCCTTTCTTGAATGTGTCGTGTATTATTTGTTGAAAACTGAGGTTTTCCACAGAGCAGTGATATTTTCCTTTTAAAAAAATGGTGGTTCTCAGAAAGAATTCAAAATGTTTAAAAAAATAGTCGTTGATAATCAATCACTAACCCTATGAATTTGTATCAATCCAAATTCTGAGGGTTATCCTTATTTGAGAGATGTATTCCATCTCTACAAGGCTGCCGTCAAAAGGTGATGACTTCTGGACAGAACATGCTTTATTCTTGTTTTTATCGTCTTCCTTCTTACCCTCTCTCCATTTGTATCGGCGCTGGACTGGTCTGTCGAGACTGTAGCAGATGCGGGGGATACAGGTGGGTACAACTCGCTTGCACTGGACAGTGATGAAAATCCCCGGATCTGTTATTATGATGGAACAAACCATTCCCTGAATTACGCGGGAAAGAGTGAAAACATCTGGCATTCAGAAATTGTGGAACACCAGGGTACTGAGACGATCGGGCAGGCTCCTTCGCTTGCGCTGGATTTGGAAAAAAATCCGCATATCAGTTATTACCATACGACTGGGAATGCACTGAAGTATACTGTATGGAATGGGACTGCATGGAACCGGGAAACCGTGGACAATCCGGTTATTTTCGGGGAAGGGTCCTCTCTGAAACTTGACACTGCCGGCAGACCCCGGATCAATTATTATGATCTCGGTGCCGGGGGCCTGAAATATGCAGAGTGGAATGGTACCGGATGGGAGAAAACCATCATTGCCACAACCGGCATGACCGGAACCTATAATTCACTTGCTCTGGTTCCTGACAACCGTCCACGGATCAGCTATTATGATGCGGGCAGCAGAGATTTGATCTATGCCGCATGGGACGGGGCGACATGGCAGAAGGTTACTGTGGATAGCGCTGGCGATGTGGGCCGGTATTCGTCGGTCGTGCTTGATGGTTCCGGGAACCCTTTTATCAGCTATTACGATGCAACACATCTTGCTCTGAAAGTTGCATCTTTCAATGGGGCATCATGGAAAAATGAGACCGTGGACAGTGAAGGGGTAGTGGGGCACTACACGTCAATCGCGCTGGATGGTTCCGGAAATCCCTGTGTCAGTTATTATGATGTCTCACATGGTGACCTGAAGTATGCTGCATGGGATGGTTACCGATGGCAAAAGGAGGTTGTCGACCGTTCGGGCGACGTAGGGAAATACACCTCTTTGGTAATGGAAGTGGGGGATATACCCCACATCAGTTATTATGATGTGACGAATCATGATCTGAAATATGCATCCGGATACCAGCCTGTCAAGCTGAATTTTTCTGCGGTACCGGTATCCGGGGCTGCTCCATTGACAGTCCGCTTTAACGATACTTCGACCGGTGGGATGCCCTCATGCTGGAACTGGTCGTTTGGCGATGGTTCGTGGTTCAATACGACCACTCCTTCAAAATCCAGTGTGGAGCATACCTACACGGTTGGCGGGTTGTACACAGTGAACCTTACAATACAGAATTTTTCAACCACCCTGACGTTCAGCCGTGAAGGATATATTACTGTTTTATCCCTGCCGGTGACAACAATTGTTTCACCCACAATCGTCTCCACCGTTGCATCCGAATCCACAATTGTTTGGCAGACACAGCCCGGGGAAGATCGGGTCCCGGAAGGGAATAATCCGGCCTCCCAAAAAACCGTGACCCCGTCTACACGGGATACCCTGCAATCAACAAAGACGGTAAATGTTGGGGGTAATTCTGCATTCAGCCGCGTGACAGCGACAGGTGAGGATGTTTCGGATCTCATCGCCACTGCAATGAAGGTCAGCTCGTATGAGACCGGAATTTTCCCTGCCAGTATGCCGGTTTTTGAGTATATAAGACTTACACCCGCACGTTATGGATCCATCAGTTCTGCAGTCATAGAATTCAGCGTTCCGCTCACGTTCATTGATAAGAACAATATTACGACGCAGGATATCTCATTAAGCCAGTTTAATGAGGGTACCTGGAAAGATCTCCCCACAAGTTTTGATCGCGTTATGAGTGGCCGGGCATTTTATCGGGCAGAATGTTACGGTTTCCCGCTCTTTGCGATCATTGCCAACATGAATCCGGCAACGATCGCGCTGCATGAAGATGATCCCGAAATTCATGAGCCAATCATGATGCGGGAACAGGAACATCGTGAAACGGGGGATCTGGTTACCTTCCGGCAGACACTCACACCGGTGACAGAGTTATCTAATCATGAGCAGGAATTCCCCTATCCTGCTGCAGCATTCGGGCTTTCAGGCTGTGGGGGGGTTATCATCGGTGTATATACTGCCCGGCGTTGGTACCTTCACCGGCAGAACCCGGCACTCTTCCGGAACTACAAATGAAAAACGAGAGGCGGTTTATTTTTCTCCGACCTATCGCCCTCTTTTCTCAGGTCAAACGCCCACCGGCTCACCGATGGCGCTACGTTCCCGCACCGGCGCAGGAGCACAACGGGCAGCCCCTTCCTTCCAAATTCCCGCACAATCTGTTCGCTCTGTCGCTGGTTCCTGAACGTGTAAAAATGAATTATCCCGTCGGGCCGTACCATCGGTGCGATCAGATCGAGAATCCCGTCCCTGCCGTACGGCGTAGGAATAATCGCCCGGTCAAATAACCGATCAGGGTAGATCGACCGGTCGAATGCATCACCTTCAATGACTATCACCCGGTCTGCGACCCCGTTTGACCGTATGTTCTCCGTAACCCACCGGCATGCTTCCGGGTTTTGTTCAAGTGCGGTTACGATGGCGCCCCGCGTTGCGGCCGGTATGGCAAACGGCCCCACGCCGCAGAACGGGACGAGTACGTACTCACCTGGCTGAACCTGTTCTGCGACCCGCCGGCGCTCGGTCGCCAGCCTGGGGTTAAAAAAGACCGTCATGACATCCAGGTGATATATAAAACCGAATTCGCGGTGGATCGTGACCGTCCGTCCGCCGCTCAGTATCTCATACCCGGCGGTCCGTGCCTGCCCTGCACTTCCGGTCACCCTGCAGAGCACCGTTTCGATATTCCTCCGCCCCGACCTTATCGCACAGGCGATGGCCGGCCGGTAGGTATCCAGTTCTGGCGGGATCGCGATGATGGCGACATCACCGATAATGTCGAAATGGCCGCTCAGGTAACACAGGAAATCTGCCGGAATAATCCCGTCAAGTTGTTCGTTGAGCTGCATGGATTCAGATATATACTATATTTTCGCGGCTTATTCGGGAAAACCTTGTTCCAGACTACCTTTTAAAAAGGAGTATCCAGGCTCCGTATTTGAGGGGGTCTGCGGTGACCGTGGGCTGGGAAAACGTTAAGAAATATGTGCATGCTCGCCAGAATGACGTTCATGCATTTCTGATCAAAACATCGTTCCGGTCCGCCGGGTTCTTATCGTCTCTAAAAAGATGCCCGTTTCATGCACGGCGTCGTGCGTGAAGGATGCCCATGATCCCAAGCGGTTCGTGGCACGGCTCCCGGACGATCTCCCAGTCGTATTCCCGGCTGATAGCGTCAAGGAGCCTCATATCCGGCGGGCCGCTGATCGGCGGGATATGCAGTTCCATCTCGATCCGGCGCACGCCGGCGAGGTCGCCCGGGTCGATCAGCCACTCCGCTCCTTCACAGTCGCACTTTAAAAAATCGCAGCCGCCGGCTATTCTTTTTATCCGGCCGATCGTGCATGTCGGCAACACCCGCCGGCAGCGGTCCCATGTGATCTCCCTGGTACTGCCGTCGCCAAGTGCTCCCTCGATCACCCGCACGTCTGCGTGGTTGAGCTGGATGTTCTCGCGCAGGATCTCCACGCAGAGCGGTTCGACCGCGACCACGTGCCGGGAGAGCCGTGCAGCGCGGAGGGCAAATGCCCCGACATTCGCGCCAATATCGACAACGACGTCATCCCTTCGCATATCGTTGAAACGGTACTCCGGCACGTCCCGAACCTGCCGGAATGGTGCTTGCATGTCGATAAATTTCACCTGATCCGCGGTGGTGATGATTGTAGGGGCCGGATATGCTGGCATAACATGACTCCTGACCTCTATCGATACCAATGGTCTCTGGCTGCCTGTCATGGTAATACCTTTCACCCGGAAGGGTGCACTGTGCTGTGCGATGAACCTTTTTTGATGAATGTGCCGTCCTTGTATTCGGCAAATGCCTGCCGCAACTCTTCCTGCGTGTTCATCACTATTTGCCCGCCCCACGCGATTGGCTCTTGGAACGGCGTGTCGGAGAAGAAGAGAAACCGCACGCCTTTCGGTCCCGCGTGAACTTCGACGGACGACCCCTTGCCAAACAGGATCGCCATGCGGTTTTCCTGCTCTTTGCTGCCATACGGGTCGAATGTACCGGCGCCTGCGATCACGTAGGCGACGGCCGTGGAGACGGGTTTTACCGGGTGGGAGAACTGCCCCCCCGCTCCTATCGTCACGTCAAGATATTCCGGATCTGCAACGATATCGTGTACCGGCCCATGCACGCCGGCGACAGTCCCGCAGATCACCCGGACGGTCACATCGTCTTTAAAAGAGATGGCTGGTATCTGTGCGGCATCGATATCCTGGTACCGGGGCGCCATCATCTTGTGGCTTTTCGGCAGGTTCACCCAGAGCTGGAATCCCCCCATCCTGCCATCGACCGGTTTGGGCATCTCTTGGTGGATTATGCCGGAGCCGGCGGTCATCCACTGGATATCCCCGGCACGGACGTTACCGGCATGGCCAAGGCTGTCACCGTGTTCGACCCTGCCCTCCAGCATGTAGGTTACGGTCTCGATCCCACGGTGCGGGTGCCACGGGAAACCGGCGAGGTAGTCCTCCGGCCGTACGGCACGGAAGTCATCCAGCATCAGGAACGGATCAAGGAGGGGCACCTGTTCATAGCCAAAGGCCCGGTGTAACCGGACGCCGGCACCTTCGAGCGTTCCGTATGCCAAAAAGAGCTGTCCGGCCCTTCGCACCGATGTCATGACAAAGAACCGGTCTGTGCCCGTATAAATCTATGCCGTGATATTTTATCTGGAGATATTCCCACCGTACTATACAGAATATTGTGCCACCAGCAACGTTCAAGAATCCCCTCTTCCAAGAGAATCTGAGGGACAGGACATGTGCACGGTTTCATATGACCAGAAGAATGCGATTCTCGATGAAATCCTCGCTTCGCGGCGCTCGCACCGGTTGTTCCGCGAAGAAGCCCCGCCAGAGGAGGATATATGGCGTATCATCCACGCCGGTCTTCTTGCGCCGTTTGCCGCTGCGGCGGCCGGGGGATCCAAGGATTATTTCCGGCGTTTCTTCGTGATGAAAAAAGGTTCCTTGGCCCTGAAAGCAGCTACTCCGCTCATTATGACAGAAGTAGAGGCCATGGCCGCGAAGCTTGAAAAGGCGATGGAGAACGACCCTTGGTTCCGGCAGCACGCGGTCGGGTTTGTACAGCGCCTCACGATGTTCCGGAACAGGGGCACTGTTCCCGGAGTCGGGACCGCCCCGTATTACATCGTCGTTGCCGAACGCCGGGGGTTCCCGAAGGTCGAGCTCCAGTCGCTTGCACATTGTCTGGAGAACATGTGGCTGAAAGCGACCGCGCTTGGGCTTGGTTTCCAGCTCGTCTCGGTCACCGCGCAGATGGCAGACAATCCGGGCTTTTGTAAAATCCTCGGTATTCCTGCCGGGGAATGGGCGTTGATGGGTTGTGCAGCCGGGTATCCCCAAGGGGAGCTCTCACCAGCGATCCGCCCGCCGGTCGAAGACGTCACGCGGTGGCTGGAATAATACCCGGTGACCCGTCAATCATAAAAGATAAAAAATAACACGTATTGTTTTTCACCATTTTTTCCGGGGTCAGGTTGGTGCTATGGATTCTTGATTCCTCCCTTTTTAAGGAGATAATACCCTGAGCAGAGCGCGAAGATGATCGCGGCAATCCCAAACATATTCCCTGCGTTTGCGCTGCCAAGGTCTAACAGGATCACTTCCCGTGAGATTGCGATGATCGCAATGATTATCACCGTCTCAACATGGATCACATTTTCATTGACGTATGTTGTTATTGTTCCCAGGAGCTCGACACCAATCAGAACCAGAAGGAAATATCCGAATATTCCCAACAGTTCCTGATTCTCAAGCAGAAGCGGGGAATTAACAAAGAGAGAAACATATAAAATGTAAACGAGTTCGCAGATGGAGAATGCAACAATAATCGCAAATAGGACGATGAGAATGATATAAACTGCTTTTTCATACTTTTTCAGGATACCATTGAAGTCCATAGTAGCATATAATTAGACAATTGATATTTAAACACAGCCAAACGGGCTCTCTTCTATTTTTGGGAACGTTAAAAGCAGCGGCATCACGGGATACTGTGGGCCTATGTTATTAGACTCATCCCGTCATCTGTACGGAACCGGTAATAATAAAAAACTGACTCATAGGGGTGAAACTTGGTAAACTATGTCTACGGGAATTCCTCGATGCAACGATTGGATGATTGCCGTGGGATATCCGGGTGCGCCGGCAGGCTGTAGGGCCGCTCTTGCCATGATAATATACTACTGAAAAAATCAGGGTGAAATCTTTGGCGCGTCATACAAACCGATGCCGGATTCAAGCCACCCCCGGGCTATTACCCAGCCGGGATAATTTCCGGAAATGGTTGCATCGAATGTATTCTGATACTCATTAAATTCCGGGTGGAAGACCGACCATGTGTTCCTGCCAGTGACACTGGCATGGATGCTTACCGAAGCTGTCGGCAGCGCCTCGTATTTCGCATAGATGGCGGTGTTATACTGCGTACAATTCGTCAGGCCGGTGGTTTCAACAGTCCCGGCAGGGCAGGCTGTATCTATGGCGCCTTGGACCGGGCGGAAGACGGCATCGTCCGCCATTGGCGAACGTGTATCGATGAGTGAGGGTGAATCTGCATCCACCACAAACGTTATGTTGGTGGTTACAGCACTGCCGTTTACGATAGGTTGCCCGATCCGGGCCGCTCCGATCTTGAGCAGGGTCGCCTTACCGGTATCGAACAATACCGCGTCCCATTTGCCGGGGTACCCGGTGATGTTATGGGCGCTGATCTGGGCAATGACCGGTGAGTTGCCGGACGGGAAGGCGGGAACCGGGACAAAGAGGGTGACATTGGACAGAACGGCATCGGTCGTGATTGTACATTGGTAAGAATACGTGCTGGATAATGACGTCCGGTATGCATTATTGACATAGAGCGTATACGAGACAGATGCCACAAATGCGACAAGGATGATGATAAACAGCCCGAGGGCGATCCTGATGATGTTATCCATACTACTATCCCACCTTGGATCCGGAAGAGAACAGTTCACGGTGCTATCCGTTCTCCTGTATCCGTCCGGTACCAGTAATTACTATATCCGGGATTTAAGAGAAAAAGTCTTGTATTTCCCTACCGGCTGCATCTCTTCCTGAATCCTGCAAAAACAGCACGACTATATGGTTTTGAGAGAATGTGATCATCATGGAACGGCGACCCCCCCTTCTCCTGAAAAATGTTCTCCTCCTTGGCGGGCGTATCGCTGATATCGCGATTGTCGATGGAAAGGTCGGCCACATCGGTGCGGGACAGGGTGCCGACAGCCTGATCGATTGCACCGGTCTTCTGGTGCTGCCGGCTGCCGTGGACATGCATGTCCATATGCGGGGCGGGGAGCAGTCGGTAAAGGAAGACTGGGAAAGCGGTAGCAAAAGCGCCCTTGCCGGTGGGGTAACAGTGGTCGTCGATCAGCCTAATACCCTGCCACCCCTGACGACACCGGCATTATTCTCTGCACGTGTGCATGAGGCACAGCAGCATTCCTTCTGTAATTTTGCCGTCAACAGCAGTGTTACTCCGGATACATCTCTTCTCGCGATGTGGAATTCGGGTGCGATCGCTTTCGGGGAGATTTTCTGCTCTTCCTCCAGCTATAGTGAAGCGATAAGCGGCCTCGAACTAACCAGGGCCCTTGAGCAGATCGCGGGACTGGGCGCGCTTGCTACCATCCATGCCGAGGAAGCCAGTCACGGTTCTGATACCGACCTCATATTCCATGATGCCCTGCGGTCATCCGAGGGGGAAATTCGGGCAGTCCAGGCTATCCGCCGCTGCAACCCTTTCGGCTGCCGGCTTCATTTCTGCCACATGAGCACAGCACAGGCAATTGATGCCGCGGCAGGAACCGTCGAGGTAACCCCCCATCATCTTCTCCTCTCCCGCGAACAGTTCCCCCAGTATGACACGCAGGTAAAGGTGAACCCGCCGCTCCGGAGTGAGCGGGAGCAAAAGGATCTCTGGGCGCGGTGGAAACGGATCGATATAATCGCGTCCGATCATGCGCCACATACGGTATCGGAAAAAAGGCTCCCGTTCCCGGATGCACCGTCCGGCATTCCTGGAGTGGAGACAATGGTCCCGCTCTTTCTTGCCGAAGTGCTCAACGGAAGGATTACCCTGCCCGACCTGATTTTGAAGACCTCGCAGGCACCTGCACGGCTGATCGGCATCCCCCCGGCTGGCTTTGCCCCGGGCAATCGCGGCGATTTTGCTATTTATCCAAAGACTGCTGTCCGTATCGATCCGGATATGCTCCACAGCAGGTGCGGCTGGACACCGTTTGAAGGCCGCATGGCGGTCTTCCCCTCCATCGTGATTCGGGATGGTGCGGTTGCCTACCGCAAAGGTGAGTTCTTCCGGCACGAACCGGTCTGGTTTGCCGGCAAGGGGTATGTTTCCTAACAAGGCGCTTGAGAGGGGCACGGGCATTTTCGTACCGTCTTGCAGTTTCTGCATTACGAAAGACTTAAAGAGCCTCTGATGCAGAAACATAATGGTGCCGACAACGAGCGCATCCATAGGTCCCCGGGTGATCGATTGGCAGGTGCGCCTGGATGTGATCCATGGGACAACCCGGGTGCGCGACAGGCATCGCCCGGCTGAGGGTTATATTCACCGGTGAAGGACGGCAGCATGCTACTGGTGATCCGCGTGTGTTTATGCCGGGCGACATCTCCTTTGGGGTGCCGCGATGTTTTCCCTCGATGATGCTCTTTTAGAAAATTCTTCTGGTACTATCATGGCACTTGAAGTGACTGCCGGCGCACGTGCCGATCTCTTTCCTGCTGGGTACAATGAATGGCGGAAGGCCATAGGCTGCCGGGTCACTGCACCAGCCACTGCCGGTAAGGCGAACCGTGCGGTTGTTGCACTTATCGCTACGGTTCTCGGGATTCCGGCCTCCGCCATCACCATTGTTGCAGGTACTTCCTCTTCACAAAAAAAAATCGCCCTGTATGGAATGACGAAGGCGCGGGTTGCAGAAAGGTTGCGCGCCATTCAGGACAAAAGCCGCCCGGATTGAATGTTTTTGCGATCCGTTTCCCGAATTATGGCTCCGCACCAAACCTTAACTTTAAGTAATTTTACGCAATATATATATGTTGTACCTATGATCAGGCATTACATCATTCGCATGATACATGGGGGTGCGTTTACATGTATTCACCGGATACTACCAAGTACCTTATCCGCATCAGCCTCACTGCAGAGGGGGTGGTCGAGAAACCCGATGTCGTAGGTGCCATATTCGGGCAGACTGAAGGGTTACTCGGCGAAGACCTGGACCTGCGGGATCTCCAGAGGACCGGACGTGTCGGCAGGATTGACGTCCAGATAGCAAGCAAAAAAGGCGAGACCAAGGGAGAGATCCTGATCTCCACATCACTTGACCGGGCAGAGACCGCGATCCTCGCCGCATCGCTTGAGACGATCGACCGCGTCGGTCCCTGCATGGCGCATGTCGTTGTCGAATCAATCGAGGACATCCGCGTCAGCAAACGGAAAAAGATTGTCGACCGGGCAAAAGAGATCCTCATCGACCGCTTCAACGAGGGTGTGATTGACAGTGACGAACTTCTCGATGATGTCCGCCAGAGCCTGCGGGTTGAGAAGATCGGGACGATCGGGGAGGACAAAGTGCCGGCCGGCCCCAATGTTCTCGATTCGGATGCGGTGATCATTGTCGAAGGGCGGGCAGATGTCGTCAACCTCCTGCGGTACGGTATCAAAAATGCCGTCGCTGTCGAGGGAACCAATATCCCGAAAACGGTCGTGGAACTCTGCGAGAAAAAGACCACCACGGCATTCTTTGATGGCGACCGGGGAGGGGAGCTGATCCTGCGGGAGCTCCTGCAGGTGGCAGACATCGATTACGTGGCATTCTCCCCGCGGGGTAAAAGCGTGGAGGACATGACCAGAAAAGAGGTCGTCAAGACTCTCAGGAACAAAGTCCCGGTTGAGTACATCCGGGACCAGTACTTTGAGGATGCAGCCGAACTCCCGTCGGATCTCTCCCGGTCGCGTGTGCTGACGGATCGTGGCGATGGTGTGGATCGCGCGAGAGCGGAGGCCCCTGCCAGAAAAAGCCGGGAGCGGGAGAGCGGACCAAGGATACCGGCTTCGATCCGTGACCACATGGATGACGTAAAAGGGCGCAGTCTCGCCCGGTTCCTTGACCGGGACCTGACGGTTATCAGGGAGATACGATCCGATGAAGTAGAAAAAGCCGTCGAAACCCTTGACAAGCCGGCTGCGGGACTGATCGTAGACCGTTCGGTTGACCAGAAATTGCTCGACCGGCTGGTATGGAAAGGTCTTGAGTATGTGGGAGCCCGCGATTTCCGGGGCGTCATCAAACGGCCGGTATCCATCCGTCTCATGAAGATGAGTTCGTGATCATGGGCTCACACAAATTTATTTATGCTGTCGTGGACTATGTAGTTCTCTGGAGTGGTCGGATGCACAAGGAAGAACTGATCAGCCTTCACCAGATGCTCTACGATGTCAAGGACTATTTTGAAGAGATCAACCCGGAACTGAAGTTCGCCCAATACAGCGCGTTGAAAATTTCCCCCACCCAGCAGCACAAGAGCAAAATGGAGCACAAGTACGCTATCTTTGTTCTCGGCACGGAGATCGCAAACGCGATGAAGGATGTCGATTATACATCCTCTTCACGGATATCGGCACGTATGAAAGACCTCGCCGAACGAACGCTTAAAGAGATCGAAGTAACCTGACCATCTTTCCTTTCCGCTTATTTCTCTTTTGCGGTTCTTTGTGTTCATGTCAAGATCCGCCGGTGGCAAGCGTAAAAATGTGCAGGGTGCATACGTTGAAATCAGATGAACGTCGATGATCGTTCATGCAGTATTACCCTGACGCTGACAAGGGACTGGATATTGCCGGGGTCACCCTTGCCGTGGAATCCGCATTTGCCGACCATGGACGGGGACTTGTCCAGATGCCTCCCAAAGTATATGTCACGCTGCCGGACGGGGATTTCAGAACCATGCCGGCATACCTCCCGTCGCTCTCGATTGCAGGAGTAAAGATCGTGAACGTGCACCCCAATAATCCTGCAAAAGGGCTCCCGACCGTGATGGCGCTCACTGTCATCCTCGATATTGCATCGGGCCGACCGGTGGCCATCCTCAACGCAACCCGGCTGACCGACCTGCGGACCGGTGCGGCAGGGGCGGTTGCCGCGAAATACCTCTCCCCAAAAAAAGAGATCATGCTCGGAGTCATCGGGACGGGCCGGCAGGCAGAAGCCCAGGTAAATGCCATAGCGCAGGAACTGCAGGTTCAGGAAGTGCGGGTCTGGAGCCGGAACCCGATTCATGCAGAATCGTTTGCTGCACGGATCAGGGCACCGGAGAACCGGAGTGTCTCCATCGAACGGGCATGCGACTGCGATGTCGTGGTTACTACTACCCCATCCCGTTCACCCATCGTGAAGAGCGAATGGATCCATGAAGGCACGCATATCAACGCGATCGGTGCCGATGCACCGGGAAAAGAGGAGCTCGACCCCGAGATCCTGCACCGGGCGCGGGTCTTCGTGGATGATCCGGCGCAGGCATTCCATTCGGGGGAAGTGAATGTCCCTATTACCAAAGGTCTCTTCCAGACCTGGATGATTGCCGGTACCTTAGGTGAAGTCGTGATCGGAAAGCGCAAGCGTGAAAGACCGGACGAGATCACCGTTTTTGACTCCACCGGCCTTGCCATTCAGGATCTCGCAATCGCGAAGATAGCGATGCAGAATGCGACCAGCATGGAACTGCCGTTTGGGTAAGATTCCGATCTTTTCTTATCGGTTACTTGGTTCTGGAAAGGGAACAGTTCTACCATTAGATCGCAAACGAGCTGTGATCCGCCGGAGCGGTCACCTTTTTTTATCAGGCCTGCCGTATATAGTGAAATCCCCTGTGAAAAACCGGTTTTACCTGAATCAGCCAAAATCCGGCGCCATATCCAACTGAAAACTTTAAAAATCTGAGGAAAAATCAAACCTTCTCTTTTGCATGTTTTTTCCATACCTGCTCGCGGTAGACCGGGCCGCTGTTGTAGGTGCAGAACGGGATCAGCGTACCGTCCGGTGTTGCGTAATGGATGCAGCACCGCTGGACGCGGGAGAGATCATAGTTATATCGGTCCATGAAGTGCATGGTGCCGATAAAGAGTGCGTTCCAGTGGAATTCGCGCAGGGCATCGAAGTTCTGGCTGATCAGGGTCTTTCCGACCAGTTTCCAGAAATTACTGGTATTGCCCTGCTCTCCCTTTTTGAACGAGTCGTGAAGATTCCTGACGCCTTCGAGAAGGGCCTTGTACTTGTTGATGGTCCCGCCCCTTTTGAGGGTCTCGGCCATCTGCTCGATCGACTCGAAGAAACGGTCGACATCCACCATCCGGTTCACCGGGACCAGGCCGTTCTTGGTGACAAAGACATACGTCGCGGCGCCGCAATGCTGGTGTGCCGTGAACCGCACCTGCGGCCGCCCGGTATAGGCTTCAACAAGATCTGAGAACGGGAGCACGCAGGGAACCGGGTAGAAATCGTCTTTCCTGATGACCCCTTCTGTCTGGGTCTCGATATCTTCAAGGACCTCGGGAATCGTGATCCGGGATTTTTCCAGGTCGTCATCACTTGCAGCCCCGGTGAACGCCACCGGCTGGAAATTGACGCCGCGTACGACCGAGATGTGATCTGCTGCAAACCGGATGATGCTGCCGATCTCCTGGTCATTCCTGCCCCTGATGATAGTTGGAACCAGCACGACCCCGAGCCCTACTTTTGCCATGTTTTCGATCGCGGTCTTGTGGGTCGGGAGGTACGGGTTGGTCTGGCGGTTGGTGCCGTCAAAATGAAGGTAGACCGTCGAGAGCCCGGCCTCCTTGAGCCTCTGCACGAGTGCCGGGTCTTTTGCCAGTTTTACACCATTTGTCGCGATCTGGACCTGCGGGAATCCCATCTCCTTTGCCTTTTTTATGATCTCCACCAGATCGTCACGCATCGTCGGTTCGCCGCCGGAGAACTGGACTGCCGGGGTCGGCACGGGCTTCTCATCGCGGAGCACCTGCATCATCCTTACGATCTCGTCAAAACCGGGCTCGTATACGAAACCGCACGCCCGTGCGTTGGCAAAACAGAAATCGCAATCGAGGTTGCAGCGGTTAGTGAGATCGATATTGGCGAGCAGGGTCTGCGAACGGTGGTTACTACACAACCCACAGGCAGTCGGGCAGGATTCCGGCGGTGCGATATGCTGAGGGTTTGCCACACCGTTTCCAATCGCCTCGTATTCCTCGAAGCGGTGGTACATCGCGGGATCTGACCAGTACACGTGCCGGAAGGCACCGTGTTCCGGGCATGTCCGTTTCAACCAGACCTTTCCCTCCTCTTCAACAATATCCGCATCAAGTACCGATCCACATACCGGGCAAAGGCTGCGTGTTTTCTTGATCAACATATGTCCACCCGTTGCAGCTGGATTATTCCCCGAATAGGGTAACATTAATGTTTTTACCTGCTCTTTATTAGAGGTATTGGAGTGCTACATTATTAGTATTGAGTCATTCATAATACCATTGCTTTCGACAGTGCTCGCGGCATTCTGGATTATGCTCCCTGCGTATATTCCCAACCCTATCGCTGCACTTTGCGGTGGAGGAATCCCTATCGATCTTGGCAGGGAGTATTCCGATGGTCACCGCCTCCTTGGCGACGGGAAGACGTACCGGGGTCTCCTGATCGGGGTGCTTGCCGGCATTACCGTCGGTTTTCTTCAGATCTGGCTGCTCAGTACCTACGGCTGGGATTTCCTGCCTCCTCAAACGATGGTGTCGGTCATCGCGCTGGCGGTTGGTGCACTCCTTGGGGACATGACCAAGAGTTTCTTCAAGCGGAGGCTGGGAAAGGGCCGGGGAGAACAATGGCCGGTGGCAGACCAGTACGACCTGGTTGCCGGGGCATTCCTCCTTGTGCTGATCGTTGATCCCTCGTGGCTGTTTATGACAATCACGCTCCCGCTCCTCATCGTGATTTTGATTCTCACGCCGATCTTACACCGGGTGGTCAATATTATCGGGTACCTGTGCCATATCAAGGATGTGCCATGGTGAAGAAGATTGCCGATCTCCTCAAAAAATACCGGGCCATCGAGTACGGTGATTTCACGCTTGCGTCCGGCGCGAAGAGCCGGTACTATATCGACATCAAATCTGCCGTGACCGACCCGGAACTCCTCACAGCTATCGCGGCATCGATCGCAGGTAACTACGATTTTGACGTGATCGCTGGTGTCGCTGTCGGGGGAGTACCTCTTGCTGTAGCGGCATCGCTTGCCAGCCACAAACCGTATGCGATCATCCGGGCATCTGAAAAAGGTCATGGCAAAAAGGATATAATTATCGGAGATGTCACGGGAAAGGATGTATTGCTGGTGGAAGACGTGACAACATCCGGCGGGTCGGCCCTCTATGGGATCACTGCCCTTAGGGACGCCGGGGCCCGTGCTGACCGGGTCGTGACAGTTGTCGACCGGGAGCAGGGTGCCGGTCTCATGCTCAAAGAACAGGGAATCGAATTGACCCCGCTTGTTTCTGTCAGCGAAATCCTCAAAAAGGCAAATACTTTTTAATGCAGACACACATGGGATGGATATGAAGGTACTCGTTGTGGGTGGCGGGGGACGGGAACATGCGATAGCCCGTTCGCTCTTCCGTACCAGCGAGGTCGAACTCTTTTCTGCAATGGCAAAATCCAACCCCGGAATAGCCCGCCTTGCCCGGAAAGTGTGCCTGTGCCGGGAAACCGATGTGCGGCGGATCGTCGCGTTCGCACGGGAGACCGGTGTCACCCATGCGGTTATCGGTCCCGAGGCACCGCTCGAGGCGGGTATCGTCGACCAGCTCGAAGCCGCCGGGGTTTCCTGCGTCGGCCCGAGCCGTGCCGCGGCCCGCATCGAGACGGACAAGGCGTTCTGCCGGGAGCTGATGGATTCCTACCACATCGAGGGCAACCCGCAGTACCGGGTCTTTTCTGATCCTGATGATGCCGTTGTTTTTATCAGGGACCATAACGGTGATCTCGCCATCAAGCCTATCGGTCTCACCGGGGGAAAAGGCGTCCGTATCATGGGCGAGCAGATCGATGCCGCCGGTGCCATCGGGTATATCCGGCAGATACACGGCGGCGTCATTCTTGAGGAGCGGTTGATCGGCGAGGAGTTTACCCTGCAGGCATTCGTGGACGGCAGCCACCTCATCCCCATGCCGCTGGTGCAGGACCACAAGCGTGCCTTTGAGGGGGATACCGGCCCCAATACCGGTGGTATGGGGTCGTACTCGATGCCGGATCATATGCTCCCCTTCGTCAGTAAGCGTGACTGCACCCGTGCACTCGCCATCATGGAATCTGTGATTGGGGCCTTGGCGCAGGAAGGGATCCCGTACAAAGGCATCCTGTACGGCCAGTTCATGAATACGGCAGCCGGCCCGAAGGTGATCGAGTTCAACGCACGGTTTGGCGATCCGGAGGCGATGAACGTCCTTACCCTGCTCTCATCCGACTTCTGCGATGTGGTTACCGGCATCACGGACGGGTCCCTGCATACGGTCGGGATCACCTTCGAACCCGTTGCGACTGTCTGCAAATATATCGTCCCGGAGGGGTACCCCGGCACTCCCCGCGCCGGGGAACCGGTTACATTAGGCGAATCTCCCGGTGCGACCCTCTATTACGCAAATGTTGAGGAAAAGAATGGGCGGCTCCAGACCCTCACGTCGCGGACGCTTGCGTTTGTCGGCACAGGCCCCACGCTTGCCGAAGCGGAACGTGCCGCAGAACGGGCAGCATCGGGAGTACGGGGCCACGTGCGCTACCGCCGTGATATCGGGACACAGGCGCTGCTTGACCGCCGGATCGCCCACATGAAGGAGTTGCGATTGCGATGAAACGGGATTTTTTGTCAATACTGGACATCAGTAAAGAAGAACTGTCCGAGATCCTCTCCGATGCCGAGCGCCTGAAGCGCCAGAAGCGGGCAGGCGTCCCCCACGAGCTCCTCCGCGGCCAGACCCTCGCGATGATCTTTGAAAAGTCCTCCACCCGGACCCATATCTCGTTTGAAGTCGGCATGAACGAACTGGGCGGGCATGCCCTCTTCCTGAATGCAAAGGACCTTCAGATCGGGCGGGGGGAGGAGATCCGGGATACGGCGCGTGTTGCCTCGCGTTACGTTTCTGCCGTCATGATCCGTGCCTACCTGCATACCACGATCGAGGAACTGGCAAGGCATGCGACGATCCCGGTCATCAACGGGTTGTCAGATCGCGAGCACCCCTGCCAGATCCTTGCCGATATCATGACCATAAAAGAGCATTTTGGCACCGTTGACGGTCTGCAGGTAGCCTGGGTGGGAGACGGGAACAATGTCTGCAACTCACTGGTGCTCAGTTCGGTGCTGACCGGTTTGAAGATTGCCGTGGCAAGCCCGAAAGGCTATGGAGTCGCGCCTGGTCTGATACACCGAGCACGCGAACTGGGCGGGGATGTGCGCACGGTAAAAAGACCTGAAGATGCGGTCAGGGACGCGGATGTCATCGCGACCGATACATGGGTTTCGATGGGTGAAGAGGCCGAGCGTGAAAAGCGGCTTGTCGCGTTTCGCGGTTACACGGTTGATAACCGCCTACTGGCGACCGCCTCGTCTGACGCCCGGGTGCTCCACTGCCTTCCTGCCCACCGCGGGGAGGAGATCGATGGGGATGTGCTTGACGGGCCGCAGAGCCTTGTCTGGGACGAGGCGGAAAACCGGCTCCACGCCCAGAAAGCGCTGCTGGTAAAACTCCTGAAAAAATAATCCTATTCCCCGATAAATTCCTTGAGTCTCTGGATCATGAACTTCTCGACCTGCTCGACGACCTCGCGTCGGCCGCGGAACGCGAGGAGATTCCGTTCATCGCCTTCCATGTTCGCAAAATTCATGCGTTCCTTGCGCTCAACCACCTTGACATCAAATTTCTTGAGCACTTCGACCATGATGGTTCGCGGGACGCCGGGAGGGATGAGGACGTCGAATAATTGTTCTTCCGGCTGTTTCTCTGTGGCTTTCTCTTTCTCTTCTTTTTGAGGTTTTTGTTCTTCAGGCATCTGGCACCATTTCTACTTACCTATCTTGATCCGCCGGCTCATAATACAGGGCCCTCCCCGCACACCGCCAATGGGATTTTTCGGTTTACCGAGCGAGTTCATGCACCTCCCCATCAGGGCGGCACCGCGGGCAAGCCCGTCATCCACAAAGACGACATGTTCCCGGGTGTCATCAAAGAGGTTGCGTTCGGTGATCCCTTCGAGAATATACTCCGGTTTTCTGCCCGATATGGCTGCACGGCCGGTAAATCCGATGGACGCGTTCCGAGGGACGAGGTTGTTTTCCACCGCGACGTCAATGAGACGGAGGGCCATCCCCGCGCAGACCCGGTCGACCACTTCGTTGAGGGTCGTCAGGTTATGATCCTTGTAGATCTCCTTTCCGATTGCCAGCAGGTCGTCGAGCTCGCTGCTGTTCGTGCCACAGTCGCAACCGATCATCGCGATGCCGGACTTCTTCGCAAGGGCAGCGTTGACCGGCACCCGTCCAAACCGGTTCCGCTCGGGAGGCACGATCCGGATGTCGACATGTTGGTGGCAGCGGTTGACATAGTCAGCGATCAACTTCCGGTTGCCCACGGAGAATAACCCGCCGGTCACGCTATGCTCGCCAAAGATGTCCAGCGCCGTCCCGGTCCGTTCCTGGACGAGGCCGGTTCCGCGGACGATCGCGTCGGGAATCGCCCCCGCAAGACCGCAGAAGTTCCCGACCGTCTTTGCAAACGGGTTCGGGTTGTCCGTGCTCACGTCACTCGTGATTCTACCATCAAGTGTCGTGCCAAAGTCAATGGACACGCAGGGGTTCCGGAAATCGACCGACGTCCATTTTGCCCCCTCCTTGATTCCCGCCATCGCCAGCTCGCCCTCCATCTCGTTGGCGACCATCTCCACCCCTGTCGAGCCAACCGGCGGGATCACGCCGGCGACCGCTCCGATGAAAACGACCTTATCTGCAAAGCTGAACGGCTGGAGTTTCTCTGACTGGTTTGCCTTGGACATGGGAGGTGTCATCTTCCGGGGGGGTACCCCGGCTATCAGGCAGCCGTTCGCGAGCGCGATCACGAAATCACCTATCTGGTCCGGTGATTCCATCTCGGCAACCACGCCGGTACTCCGGACCACGAAGTCGAGATCGGTCAGGACATCGAGGTGTGCCTCCTCATGACATTTGAGGAGGGTGTCGCGCACGAGCTCGGTGACAGCCTCCCGCGTCAGTTTTGTGCCGTCAAGCGTCTCCCCAAAGATCGTCTCACCTGGCCGGGGTTTCCTGATATCCCGGCTCATGCTGACCGTCTTGTTGATGACGTACGACATTCCGGTCTCAAGGCTCACGCCGGTGAGGATACACTTGGTCGTCGTGTTGCCCATTTCGACAGAAGCGACGATAAAATAGGGTTTGTTCTTATATTCAGGGATCTGCAGACCCGGTCCGTGCGCGATGGACGGGGGAGGAGGGCTTTCAACAATATGGGGTTTTTTACTGGTGAAGCGGCTGAAAAAACTGGCGCACATAATAACCGATTTAGTTATGAATCCATATAATTATCTCTTCGGTACAGCGGAAAAAACGGTTATTGTAGCGAGGATTCACCGTCACTTGAATGATGACGCATGATGGCACGCCAAGCAGGTAACGGCAGCGGGCTTGGGAGAGGTCAAACTCGTGTATCCCATAGGATCCGTTGTTGAAATATTACTGGAGCTACGTTGGCATACCTATTCTCCGAGCTATTCACCACCTGCGTAAAGCATAAACGCACGAAGGTATATGACAGAGTGACGGCAGAAACCGCCACGAACAAACTGAGGTGAACTTCAATGGTCAGACTGACTGCGGAGATGAAAGAGGTATTTTCCAAGAACAAGATCTTTGCCATCGCCACCGCATCAAAGGCCGGCATTCCGAATGTCGCACCTATCGCCTTTGTCCAGCTTGTCTCTGATGACACCATCTGGCTGGGTGACAACTTCATGAATAAAACTCTTGCAAACGTACAAGAGAACCCCCATATGGCGCTCTATTTCTGGGAACCGGAAAAGAAGCACTGTTTCCAGATCAAGGGGCGGGTCACAGTGAAGACAAGCGGGCCCGACTACGAAAAGATCAGGGCGCAGATCAAGGCAAAAGGCCCCCAGTATCCCGCAAAGGGGCTGCTGGTACTCACCATTACCGAGATGTTTGACTGCACCCCCGGCACAAATGCGGGAAAAAAGATCGAATAAACCGGCTGCCCAGAGTTATTTTTTATTTTTCCGGGTTTTCCGGTTTTTGCGGGAATGCACCAGCCGTGCCTGGAGCCCGAAGTAGTGCGAGACACCGACGGCATGGCACTGGTCGATGGACGCGCTGTCAAAGGAGACGAGATCCCCGGAGTACGCTGCATCCGGCGAGCTCCGGCCACGTACGCGGACTGCACCTTTGTACAATTCGAGGTCTACCCTGCCATTTACCCGTTCCTGTGTAGTATCGATGAATGCATTTAACGCAGCGTAGAGCGGTTCGTATACCAGACCCTTGTACGCGAGTTCCGACCATGCGTCGTCCACCATGCGCTTGAACGCAAGCTCGGCACGGGTGAGGACAAGACTTTCCAGATCACGGTGTGCGGCAAGGATAACCGTTGCGGCCGGGTGCTCGTAATTCTCCCGGGCCTTGAGCCCGAGAATCCTGTCCTCCATCATGTCGTTCCTGCCAACCCCGTGTTTTCCGGCAAGGAGGTTGAGCTTCCGGATCAGGTTGTATCCCCCAAGCTTTTTCCCGTTCAGTGCGACAGGGACACCTGATCCGAATTCGAGGGTGATCGCTTCCGGTTCTGCCGGTGCCTTCCCCGGCGATACGGTCCAGAGGTAGATCGCCTCCGGCGGGTGAACCGCGGGGTCTTCCAGCGTACCGCCTTCGATACTCCGGCTCCAGCAGTTCTCATCCATGCTCCACGGCTTGTCTTTCTTCACCGGCACCGGGATGTGGTGTTCGGCAGCGTACCTGATCTCCCAGTCACGGGTCAGGTTCAGTTCGCGGATGGGTGCGACGACATCAAGGCCGGCAGCACGGATGATGAAATCGAAGCGCAGCTGGTCGTTTCCCTTGCCGGTGCACCCGTGGGCTACTGCCGTCGCCTGCTCCTTGCGGGCGATCCTGATAACCTCTTCTGCGATCAGGGGGCGGGCAAGGGATGTACCCATCGGATATCCCTCGTACGAGCCGTTTGCCCGGATCGCGGGGAAAATGTAATCGCGGACAAATTTTTCGCGCACGTCGATGGTATAGTGGCGGTCGGCAAGTTTTTCCCCTTTTCTCTTCGCAACCGCCAGTTCTTCTTTCCGTTGGCCGACATCGACTGCGACCGTGACCACCCGGTCATAATCGTACCGCTCTTTCAGGAGCGGAATACAGATGGAGGTGTCAAGCCCTCCGGAATATGCGAGTACGATTGTTCCTTTTCCCATGATGATGACTTCCTATTCCTGCTCTCGGATCAACAGATAGGACGTTCCGGCATTTATTTTGCGGGCCTGTCATGGCCTTCACCACGCAATAAAACCGGCATATAAGTGAGCATCTTTACCGGGAGATCAAAAAAGAGTTCAGGAGTGTTTCCTGAACGATATTTCGTTTCGGTCAGCTGACGAAGATTGTCCCGGCTAATTGCGGCTGGTAGGGACCGGTCGTGTAATCGTAGGAACCAGCCTTGGTGAAGGTGATCGAGTAAGACTGCCCATAGGGGATTGAAATTGCAGTGGATCCGAAATATGCCTGCGACTGGAGGTTGGTTGACTGGATAGTGTGGGGTTTTAAGCGGTCGGTATTCATCCAGACGACTTTCGTGCCCACGGGTATATGTACGGTTGCGCCGGGGAGAAGCGTCAGCCCTGGGGTGAACGTGAGCGTGACGACATTCTGGGGCGTCGGGGTCGGTGTCGGAATTGCTGTGGTGGGGACCGGTGTTGGCACCGGGGTCGGTGTTGGGGGAAGAGTGGTCGGCACGGGTGTTGGAACTGCGGTTGGCACCGGGGCTGGTGTCGGGGTGGCTGCGGGAGCTGCCGGCTGGGATGTGCATCCTGCAAGCAGGATCCCGACAAACAGGACTGCAAGAACAACAATAAGTTTCTTCATGCATGTTTTTTTGTTATCTCGGTATATAAGCATATTCTATTCATTTGGATACTGTAAAGGGTCTTTTACCTGCGGCACCGGATTGAGATGTGCACAAAAGTGTAAGGAAATTGGCTGTTTAATCAAAGAGAATTAAAGAGAATTTATTTCAGGTAATGGCTGATCGGTTCGAGGGTCATCTTCTCGCGCTTGATCGCATCGATCGCAAGCGCTGCAGCACGTGCTGCCTGGAGCGTGGTGATGTACGGGATGCCAAAATCGATCGCGGCACGCATGATCTGATAATGGTCCTGGCGTGACTGGCGGCTCTGGGGCGTGTTGATGATAAGCCGAATCTCGCCATGCCGCATCATATCGAGCACGTTGGGGGAACCTTCCTGGACCTTCCTGACGAGGTTCGCCTCGATGCCTGCCGCATGCAGGTAATCCACGGTCCCCTCCGTGCCATAGAGCATAAGGCCGAGATCCCGCAACTGCCGGGCGATCGGGATTACCTCGTCTTTCTGGGCGATATTTACCGAGATGAAGATGTTGCCTTTCAGGGGGAGTTCGTTATCTGCCGAGATACATGCCTTGTAAAAGGCAAGGCCGAAATCATAGTCAATCCCCATCACTTCGCCCGTACTCTTCATCTCCGGCCCGAGCACCGTATCGACACCCGACAACTTATTGAAAGGCAGGAGCACTTCCTTGACCGCGACGTGGGAGATCTCTCTCTCCTGAAAACCGAGATTGCGAAGTTTTTTACCTATCATCACCTTTGCTGCGATCTTTGCGATCGGGATACCGGTTGCCTTTGAGACGAACGGGACGGTCCGGCTCGCCCGGGGGTTTGCTTCGAGCACATATACCACGTTATCTTTTACCGCGAGCTGGATGTTGACAAGCCCTACGACACCCAGGCCCAGTGCGATCTTTTTTGTGTATTCACGTACCGTCCCGATAACCGGTTGGGAAAGCGACTGGGTGGGAATGACACAGGCCGAATCCCCGGAATGGATACCTGCCTGTTCGATATGTTCCATAATGCCGCCAATGAGCACTTCCTCCCCGTCGCAGACCGCATCCACGTCAAGTTCAATCGCGTTCTGGAGATAGGAGTCGATCAATACCGGATGGTGCTGGCTGACCCGGACCGCCTCTTTCATATAGGTTTCGAGCTCGGCCGTGTCATGGACGATCTCCATTGCCCTGCCGCCCAGAACGTAGGATGGCCGGACAAGGACCGGATACCCGATTCTTTCTGCTTTTTCCCGGGCCTCAGCCTCCGAATATGCCGAGCTGTTTGCCGGGCTCGGGATATTCAGTGTATCCAAAAGGATGCTGAACCGGTCGCGGTCTTCGGCAATGTCCATCGCGTCCGGGGTAGTGCCGAGGATTTGTGTCGGCAGGTTGAGCCGATGTATCTCCCGTTCGAGAGGAACGGCCAGGTTCACCGCGTTCTGGCCACCGAACTGGACCATCATGCCGTAATACTGGTCTTTTAAGAGGATGTTTGCCACGTCCTCGAGCTGCATCGGCTCAAAGAAGAGGCGGTCAGAAGTATCGAAATCCGTGGATACCGTCTCCGGGTTGTTATTGACAATGTGGACCTCCACGCCCTCCTCACGGAGGGCCTTGACCGCGTGGACCGTGCAGTAGTCGAATTCTATCCCCTGCCCGATACGGATCGGACCCGAACCGAGGATAAGCACTTTCTGCCGGCTGCTGGGCACGATCTCGCAGGCCGTGTCATGGGTCGAGTAGAAATACGGCGTCGTTGCGGGAAATTCCGCGGCACAGGTATCCACCATCTTGTATACCGGCGCACCCGGCCGCTGCTCGATATCCGGCAACTCTCTTCCTGTGAGCGTTGCGATCTCGGTATTGGTAAAACCGGACTTTTTCGCGAGAAGGATGTCGGCATCGCTGCCGCCCCCGGCAAGGCGTTTTTCGAGTTCCACTACATTCCTGATCTTCTCCAAGAAAAACGGGAGGATCGAGGTGAGCTGCGCGATCTCTTCGACCGTGAAACCCTGCCTGAACGCGTCGAAGAGACAGTGGAACCGTTCATCGGTCGGGCGGGAGAGGATCATGCGGATCTCGCTTGGGCTCGTGTGCGTCCGGACATCGGTATCGATCGAGCGTTTTGCTTTCATGAATGCCTCTTCAAGCGTACGGCCGATCGCCATCACTTCCCCGGTACTTTTCATGGAGGTGGTCAGGGTCCGGTCTGCACCCTTGAATTTGTCGAATGGCCAGCGGGGCACCTTTACCACGACATAGTCAATGGTCGGCTCAAACGAGGCGGCCGTGCAGCCGGTGACAGAGTTTTTGATCTCGTCAAGCCGCAGGCCGATGGCGATCTTCGCCGCCACCCGGGCGATGGGGTAGCCAGTTGCTTTCGAGGCAAGCGCAGACGACCGCGATACCCGGGGGTTCACTTCGATCACGCGGTAATCCCCGTCCTGAAAGGCAAACTGGATGTTGCAGCCGCCCTGTACGCCAAGGGCGCGGATGATGCGGATTGCGGCGCTCCGCATCTTCTGGTACTCGTCATCCCGCAGCGTGAGGATGGGGGCGACGACCACGCTCTCACCGGTATGGATCCCCATCGGGTCGACGTTTTCCATCCCGCAGACAATGATGCAGGTGTCGGACGAATCCCGCATCACCTCGAACTCGATCTCCTTCCACCCCATTACGCTCTCTTCGATAAGTACCTGGTGGATGCGTGACCGGGAGAGGCCGAGCTCGACGATCCGTGACAGTTCTTCTCTCGTCCTGCCAATACCCCCGCCGGCACCGCCAAGGGTATAGGCCGGGCGGACGACCGCGGGAAGGCCGATCTGGCTGATCGCGTCGTCAATCTGGGCAAGCGAAGTGAGAATGACGCTTTTCGGGACCGGTTCCCCGATCCCGGTCATGAGGTCCCGGAACTTCTCCCGGTCCTCTCCCTTGTAGATCGCTTCAAGGGGGGTGCCGAGGATCTCCACGCCCCCAAGCGCGCCCATCTCGGCAAGTTCCGCCGTGAGGTTCAGCCCGGTCTGCCCTCCCATGCCGGAGAGGATGCCATCCGGCCTCTCCTTCTCGATGATCTTTGCGATTACATTAGCCCTGAGTGGTTCGATATAGATCTCGTCGGCCATCTCCGGGTCGGTCATGATCGTGGCCGGGTTGGAGTTGACCAGCACGACCCGGATCCCCTCTTCCCGGAGGGAACGGCAGGCCTGCGAGCCGGAGAAGTCGAACTCGGCAGCCTGCCCGATCTGGATCGGTCCGGAACCGATGAGGAGAACCTTTTTGATATCCGTCCGTTTGGGCATCAGGCAAGCCTCCGGAAGAGTGCATCGAAGAAATGCGCCTCGGTGTCCAGCGGCCCGCCATGGGCTTCGGGATGGAACTGGACGGTGGTGAGCCCGAGATCCGTATCCTCAAAACCCTCCACGGTCCCGTCATTGACGTTGGTGTACGTGACCCGGCACCCCTCCGGCAGGGAATCGGCGTCCACCGCAAACCCGTGATTCTGTGTCGTGATGAAGATCCGGCCATCCTTGTACCGGACCGGCTGGTTTGCCCCGCGATGCCCAAACTTGAGTTTGTAGGTATCCCCCCCAATCGCAAGGGCAGAGACCTGGTTTCCCATGCAGATCCCGAAAATGGGTAGCTTGCCGAGAAGATCGCGGATGCACTGGATCGACTGCGTAGCCTGCTTGGGGTCTCCCGGCCCGTTGCTCACAAAGAGGGCGTCCGGGCTGCAGGCAAGGACCTGTTGCGAAGTCGCATCGTGCGGGAAGACATACAGGTCACCGTTCCGTTTCGAGAGACTGGTGAGCTGGTTCTTTTTGATCCCGAGATCGATCACGGCGATCCGCTTCCCGCTGCCGGGGATGCGGTAGGGAGCCCGGCACGAGACTTCCGGGATGGGGACAATATCGGATATCGTCGGTGTCTTCCGTGCGAGCGAAACAGCATATTCACCGTCATCACTTCCGACAACCAGCGCCGCCCGCATCGTGCCGTGGACGCGGGTCCTGATGGTGAGCGCCCGCGTGTCAATGCCGGTCATACCCAGGAGTTGGTTCTCTTCAAAAAAAGACCGGATTGAGGGGTGGCCGGCAGGTTTTTCGCATATCTCTTTTGCAATACACCCGAGCGCACAGACCTTCGGGTTCTGGAAGTTCTGCAGATCGACACCATAATTGCCGATCTGGGGGAAGGTGAACATCAGGATCTGGCCGAAATAACTCGGGTCTGTCAGCGATTCCATATAACCGGTCATCTGGGTGTTGAACACCAGTTCGCCGGCGCACTCGCCTTCAACACCGAACCCCTCACCTACCACCGATTCCCCGTTCTCCAGCCCCAGAACCGCCTTCATGATTTCCATACTTTATGTGCCTGAATAGTTATTAACGCTGATGCCGGTGGCAAGGGAAAACGTGGCAGAACAGGTATGATCTTTCTTTAGTATTCCAGCGGATCATACCGCCATGCTTTCACGCAGACCGGCCCTGATCCCCATTTTTATATAGTCACTGCCTCAATCTCCATGCACGGAACCGTATAAGAGGTTTTCATGGCCATCGAACATATAAACGGGAAAAACCGGGGCAGGGTCATGCTGTACGCACTCTCCACCTGCCAGTGGTGCAACAAGACAAAAGAGCTGCTCAAGGATCTGGGTGTCGAGTTCGATTATGAGTATGTCGACCTCCTGGAGGGAAAGGAGCAGGACGAGGCAATGAACACCCTCGAAAAGTGGAATCCCCGAGGATCGTTCCCGACACTCGTGATCGATGACCGGCACTGCATCGTCGGTTTCCGCGAGCAGGAGATCCGGGAGGTGCTGGCCGCATGAGCTTCATCGATATTACGGAAACCGAAATTGATACGACATACCATACACTCAGATCAGAGGCTGAAGAAGGGGGTTACCGGTTAAACCCAGATCCCGATTTTACCAAAAACCTCGTCCTGGGCCTCCTGAAGAATGAAAGGCGGTACGGTTATCGCGCCTGCCCGTGCCGGCTGGCTGCAGGTAAAAAAGAACAGGATCTCGATATTATCTGTCCCTGTGACTACCGGGACCTGGATCTTGGGGAATTCGGGGCCTGCTACTGCGCACTCTATGTCAGTGACGACATCGCGACCGGCAAAAAGAAGCTTACCGCGCCGGTTCCCGAGCGCCGCCCCTCCCGGGCCGAACGCAGTGCCGCACGTGCGGTAAAGATCGTTCCCGTCACGGCCGGTGCCGGGCCCCTGCCGCTCCCGGTCTGGCGGTGCCGGGTCTGCGGGTACCTCTGTGCCCGCGATCAGCCGCCGGGTATCTGTCCTATCTGCAAAGCGACCAGGGAACGGTTCGAGCGCTTTATCTGATGCCGGATTCCTGATGCCGCGCGAAGATCCGTACGTTCGTCACCATCAGGTAAATCACGAGCTTCATTACCAATACTCAAATACCGTCCGCGCCAACCAAGGATGCATGACCGGTACCATTGCCATCGAGATAGTCGGGCTGGCCGATGCAGAATGCTCTCCTTTTCCCTGTGATGCGGACCGGACCTGCGGGTTGTCTGCGTGTTATCCTTCCGGGAAGCTCATTCCCGCAGTTGAAGTGCTGAAAAAGGAGATGTACATGGTGTATGGCGACCGGGTTATGGTCAGGCTCACCTTGATCGACGATACGGTGCCGGATCACATCCGTTCCATTCTCGAGACCGAGTACCCGCCGCTCCCCATGGTCCTGGTGAACGGGCGGCTCACCCGGATCGGAAGGATCGCGCTCGACCGCATAAAAGCAGAGATTGAGAAGGAGATTTGATATCTGATAATCCCCGTGATTCTGATAAGCTGACGGTTGGTTCGAAACTTTTATCGAAGCAAATTATCGGTGAACAACCGTTAAGCTGTCAGCACCGGTTTCAGGGAAAATCCCTTGAGTGAACAACCTTATGCCTCAACAAAATAAGACTTTATCAGATGGCAGACGATTCGGAAAAATTTCCGGATGACGAAAGGAAACAGGCAATCCGGGATGAGGCAGAAGAGGGGATTATCACCGTGGATGCCAACCGGTGCATTGTTATTATCAATGAAGTAGCCCGTGACATGCTCGGTGTAGCCGAAAGCAGCGTAATCGGCAGGAAGGTCATGGATGTGGTACCGGTTTTAAAGCCGTCGGTAAGAACCCGCATCAATGCAACGTTGCGACGGGTGCTGTCACCCGGATCGTCCGGGGCTGCCATCAGACATGTGCGTCTGGTGCCGGAATCCGGTGCAGTCTGCCTCACATCTCTTGCTCTCATGCCAATCACCAACGACACCGGCGATGTGGTTGGAGTTGTGCTCACATTCCATAGAGAAGCACCCGAAAAAAACCGGTCCCCGGACGTATCCGGCCGAGAAGGTTCCGACACACTCACCTCCCTTGTGGGGAGGATTGCCCATGATATTAACAACTCGCTCAGTTCAATTCTCGCCAACATCCAGCTTGCCCGGCTGGCAACAGATAAACAAAGCGACGCATACCAACGTCTGGACAATGCCGAGAAAAGGGTGTTGCGGACACGGGATCTTTCAGGACAACTGCTGGCATTGTCTGGCAGTCCGGTGACAGGTGTTGCCGCACGGAAAAAGCATCCTGCAGCACGGCCGAGGGAAGAAAAACTGCCATCCAGAGTCGCCGCAGGAAAGGGAAAGGCTGCACCGGATAAGATTCTCCTTATGGATGACGATGAGGCGATCCTGTCAGCGACAAGCGAGATGCTCAAGTTCCTCGGATATGATGTTGCCGTGGCGGAGAATGGAGATGCCGCGGTGGAGATGTATGAAAAAAATCAGGACGCAGGTCAACCGTTCTCTGCAGTAATTCTCGACGTTACGGTGCCGGGAGGGAGGGGAGCGCTCGAAACCCTGCCCAGGCTCCGGAAGATCAATCCCGACGTCCGGGTGATCGTTTCAAGTGGGTATTCCACCAATCCCATCATCATCGATTTTTCCTCTTATGGTTTTACTGCCGTCATCGTCAAGCCATACGGATTCAAGGAACTTGGCGAGGCGCTAAATACCGCGTTCCGGAGCTGACCGACCAGCACCATCGTTTTTTGGGGCATTCCGGGAAGGTGGCTGAGCGGATAGAAATTCTGATCGTCCTGCCAGCAAAACCTCCGGAACCTCATACGCGGACTCATGTACTTTGTGTGTCTAACCATGTTCACTTCACTTCATCACGATCTCAGGAAAATTTGGCCACCAGCGATAGCTTAAAACCAGAACCTGACCAACCTAACGTGGTTCAATCAAACCGGCAAAGTCCCGGTAACAACATTCACATGATCCTTGATGGAGACATTACCAGCAGACACCACCCCAGCTAAAGGCACCAAGCGCGGCGGCGGCATCTCTTACAAGTGGGTGGCACTCTCGAACACGACGATTGCCGTATTCATGGCGATGGTGAACGAGAGCATTATCCTGATCTCGCTTCCCGCCATCTTCAACGGTATCCACATCGACCCGCTCACCTCATTCCAGTACCTGCTCTGGGTACTGATGGTCTATGGTGTCGTCACGGCAACCCTCCTCTTAACCTGCGGGCGCCTCTCGGACATGTTCGGCCGCGTTCGGCTGTACAACATCGGGTTTGCGATATTCACCGTGGGATCCATCCTTCTCTTCCTGACTCCCGGCACCGGCAGTGCCGGCGCGATCGAGCTAATCATCTTCCGGCTCATACAGGCAGTTGGCGCGTCATTCATCTTTTCCAACAGTGCTGCGATCATCACCGATGCCTTCCCGGTAGACGAGCGGGGAAAAGCGCTGGGGCTCAACCAGATCGCCGCACTCTCGGGCCAGTTCATCGGGCTGATCCTCGGAGGAATCCTCTCGGTTTTTGACTGGCGGGCGGTCTTTCTCGTGAGCGTCCCGTTCGGGATCCTCGGGACGATCTGGTCCTTTACGAAATTACGTGAGACCATGACGGTAAAAAAGGCCATGAAGATCGACTATCTGGGAAACATCGCCTTCACCGGCGGGCTCACCCTGTTTTTAATCGGGGTTACCTTCGCCCTGATACCCTTCGGGAACGACCCGATGGGGTGGCGTGACCCGTTCGTGATCGGATCCATTCTCGCCGGCATCTTCCTCCTAGCCGCATTCCCGGTCATCGAGAGCCGGGTAAAAGACCCGATGTTCAACATGGGCCTTTTTAAGATCCGGATGTTTATTTACGCAAATATCGCCGGGTTTCTGAGCGCGATTGCCCGGGGCGGCGTGATGCTGCTGCTCATCATGCTCCTCCAGGGGATCTGGCTGCCGCTCCATGGCTACAGTTACGAGTCGACACCGCTCTGGGCCGGGATCTTTATGCTCCCACTCACGGTGGGCTTTGTGGTCATGGGGCCCTTTTCCGGCTGGCTCTCGGACAAGTACGGCGCACGCTGGATCAGCACCACCGGCATGCTCCTGATCATGATCGCATTTCTGATCCTCGCTTCGCTGCCGTATAATTTCGATTACCTTGTCTTCGCCATTGCCCTTCTCATCATGGGGTGCGGCAACGGCATGTTCATAGCCCCCAACACGACATCCATCATGAACTCGGTTCCACGCGAACACCGGGGCGTCGCATCCGGCATGGTCTCGACTCTGGGGAATACCGGGTTTGTCATGAGCATGGGGATGTTCTTTACCATCATCGTGGTGGACCTCACGCGGTTGTTCCCGCCGGTCCTTGCCACCGCCCTGACCAATGCGGGTGCCGGCGGGCTGGTCGCCGCCATGACCGCCATACCGCCGACCGGTGCACTCTTTGCCGCATTTCTCGGGATCAATCCGGTCCAGACTATCCTCGCGGGCCTGCCACCGGCCACGGTTGCCGCAATACCTCCGGCGACCATTGCCACGCTGACCGGCATCACATGGTTCCCGACGACACTTGCGCAGGCGTTCATGTCATCGCTCCGATTTTCATTCTATGTTGGTGCGACACTCGCGGCTATTGCGGCCATCTTCTCAGCGCTCCGGGGACCGCGGTACGTAGATGAGTCAGACGAGTTCCGGACGACCGGGCATGTCGTGATAGAAACGACCGCCCCTCCGGTACCGGAAGATAAAAAAGAGGGAGAGGGGAGATGAATGCAGAACGGCAGGTAAAGAATATGAAACTGGTTGAAACGATCGTAATCGCCACGGACGGCTCTGACAGGAACCGGGCGGCCGTGGATGAAGGCCTGAAGATCGCCCGTGCGTGTGGGTCGCAGGTCTGGGCGATCTACGTGATCGACACGAGCGTGTTCGCGCCGGTCCAGTACGGCTCAGCCATGGCCGGCCCGGGGAATACGGAAGTCAACCGGGAACTCGATGACGAGGCGCAGCAGGTTGTCGGCCGTATACGGGATCTCGCCGGTGAATTACAGGTCGGCATGGTGATCCGCGAGGGGAAACCGGCGGCTGAAATTATCCGGTTCGCTGCCGAGAATAAGGCCGGCCTGATCGTAATTGGTTCCCGGGGAAAAGGCGGCCTTGAACGTCTGCTCCTAGGCAGCGTCGCAGATGAAGTCGTCCGGACCGCGCCCTGCTCGGTGCTCGTGGTAAAATAAGCGGCACTTTCCTGCAATTTTTTACCCCGCCGGTACCGCTCACAGGCCAAGACTGTCTTCGGGGAGCATGGGCGGAGCGAGATGAAAACAGTCGCGTATGGTAATTGTCCGGCAGAAGATCAGAAAATGTGGGGTTGGTGAGATTTGAACTCACGATCGACGGGTCTCTCCGACATGCATCAGTGCTCCAACAGGTCATCACCGACAAAGATGTCTCAGCAGACCCATTGTTCATCATCTGCAGCACAAGAACGCAAAGACCGCTGGAGCCCGTCGCCATTCCGGGCTTGGCCACAACCCCACCCGTCACGCACGGCAGCGCTCTGCCGCAGCTGACTGTACAGCATCGTGCTGAAAAAATTTAATGGTTTTCTTTTTCCCGGTTGGGAACCCGCAGGATCAACGTCCTGCATGTACCCGGTGAGGCGCCGGTAAGCATATCACTAATGATATATCCTCTTATCGCTCCATATTTTACGATGGTTGGGGGTAGTTATACATGCGGGACGTCGGAAGTTCCCCTGCTGGGAATGACGATTGGGGAGATGCTGGATGGCATCGCGGCGAAATATCCGGAGACTGATGCAGTAGTCTCGGTCCACCAGAACATCCGCTGGACCTACCGCGAGTTTCTTGACCGGGTGAACCAGGTCGCCCGCGGCCTGATGGGCCTTGGGGTGGAGAAAGGGGGCCGGGTCGGCATCTGGGGGATGAACCATGCGGAATGGGTGGTCGTCCAGTTCGCGACTGCGAAGATCGGCGCGATCATGGTCAACATCAACCCGGCATACCGCACGTACGAGCTGGAGTACGTGCTCAAGCAGGCGGAGATCCAGACCCTCCTGATACAGGGCCGGTTCAAGACCTCGGACTATGTCGGTATGTTCTACGAGGCCTGCCCGGAGGCATACGAGCAGAAGCCCGGCAGGATCGCATCCGAGAAGTTTCCGTTCCTGAAAAATGTCGTCTTTATCGGTGACATCCCGTACAACGGCATGTTCACGTGGGACGAGCTCCTGAAAAAAGCCGATGAGATCACGACCGACGAGCTCGCAGAGCGGGGTGAATCGCTTGCGTTTGACGACGCGATCAACATCCAGTACACGAGCGGCACGACCGGTTTTCCCAAGGGTGTCGTGCTCACGCACCACAGTGTCCTCAACAACGGATACATCATAGGGGAGGGCATGGGATTTTCCGAAAAGGACCGGCTCTGCATCCCGGTCCCTTTCTACCACTGCTTCGGCATGGTCCTCTCCAACCTTGCGGCCGTGACGCACGGTACGACCATGGTGCTGCCCTCCCCCGCGTTCGACGCGGAAGAGGTACTAAAGACCGTCGAGAAGGAACGCTGCACCGCACTCCACGGGGTCCCCACCATGTTCATCGCCGAACTAACGCACCCGAACTTCTCAAAGTACGACCTCAGGTCACTCCGGACCGGCATCATGGCCGGTTCCCCCTGCCCGATCGAGGTGATGAAGGAGGTCAACACCCGGATGCACATGAGCGAGATCGTGATCGTGTACGGCCAGACCGAGACAAGCCCGGGCGTCACGATGACAACCACGAAAGACCCGCTCGACCGCCGGGTCACGACCGTCGGGCGTGCGTTCCCGCACACCGAGCTCAAGATCATCGACTCCAAGACCGGTAAGATCGTTCCTCATGGTGAGATCGGGGAGATCTGCGCACGCGGTTACTGCGTGATGAAGTGCTATTACAACAACCCGTCGGCCACCCATGCGACGCTGGATGCCAACCACTGGAACCATACCGGCGATCTCGGCACGATGGATGAGGAGGGTTATTTCAAAATTGTCGGCCGGCTCAAGGACATGGTAATACGGGGCGGCGAAAACATCTATCCACGGGAGATCGAGGAGTACCTGCACCACCACGAGCGGATCGCGGACGTGTACGTGGTTGGCGTGCCGGACGTAAAATATGGCGAGGAGCTCTGCGCATGGGTGAAGGTGAAGCCCGGTTGCACGCTCACTGATGAGGAGGTCAAGGACTTCTGCAAGGACAGGATCGCCCACTTCAAGATCCCCCGGTACGTGATGTTTGTCAATGATTTCCCGATCAACATCTCCGGCAAGATCCAGAAGTACAAGATGCGGGAAGAATCGATCAAGGCGCTCGGCCTCGAAGAAGCATCAAAGATCGAGACTGCGTAATTTTTTAATTATGACCGGATTAATTCGCCAACCAAAAACCGGGTAATTACAGAGCGTTTTCTTCTCTTTCAGATACCCGCAGGACAGGTTGCCATTTGCTAGAATATGTCAGACAAAAACCGTCCTGTAGGAAAAGTTTTGATTCTTTGGCATGAACTGCCTCCGTCCCCGCCACCGGATACTCCTCACTATTGCAGTTGCTCTAAAAAAAATCAGAGGACTGCCCCATGAACTGAGGGGTTCGACACAGCCCCATGATCAGGGATTCTTTTTACCGTTTTCCTGCGAGTTCCTGCCAGATCGGGCCATCGAACACCCCGTCGCGGGCCTCTTCCTCCATTTCCTCATACAGCCGCAATGGCACCGCAAAAGTGAACATGTTCTCCGGGATGGTCTTTCCCACGTTCGCGCGTGCCGCAAGATCCGTCCAGCCGAGCACTGCCCGCGGGCATTCTTTTCGTGCTTCATCGTAGGCAAACGCCCCGATCTGCTGGCAGGCGGCCATCGACGGGACCCGGACGGGATCGGTGCCTTCACGGATGGCGCCGACCAGCGTGACGAGGCCGGTGATCTGGAGCGGGTCGGCGACAAAGATGACGATCACGGGTTTTTCATCCGGCGGGACCTTGCCAAGCGGCGTATAGATGACGTACCTCTCTTTGATGTCCGTGATCGGCAGTTCTTCGGTCATGAACCGTTTTGCCTTTTCGGGACTCTTGTGAAGGCGCTCACCATGAAGGAATTTTGGGCGCTCCCGTTCCGGCATCCGTTCCACGATCTGGCAGTAAGCCTCCGGCTCTTTGCTGCTTTTTGCCCCTTTTGCGAAGAACGCCGACATGAACTCAGTACCGGCACCGCCAAAGGCGTCATAATACCCGTTGCCGAAACCGAGGCCAGCAATCGCTCCCGGGCACCCGTACGTCTCGCGATCAAAGACCGCGGTCTTTCCTTTTGTCACCACCTGGGTAAAGAGGTACATGATGCAGGAATGGGCGTGCGGTTTGAGCTGGAGTGCGCCGTCAGGCTTTCTGTTGCTCCAGAGGATGGCGACCGGCTCGTAGGTGAGCCGGAGTTTTTCTGCGGTAATGCTCTTCATGATAATACACCCGGGTCGTTTCCGGCAGGATTGTTTCCGTACCGGAAATTATTCCTGCTCCTACAAATACCTGACACCGGGTTGCCGGGCGGTAAAGATCCACTTTCTTATCTGCCTTCAGAGAAAAAAACAGAACTCAAAAAAGCAGGGTAAAAAATGTTACAGCATGCCGAACCATGCCACGTATGACGCGGCGACCATCAACACGAGGAGCACGATCAGGATCTTGTACGCGCAGTGTTCGCAGATGCCGAAATGGGGTGCCTGGCATTCGTGGCAGTAGGCAGTCGAACAGATCCGGCAGGGCTTCGATGCTTCGTTGTGCGGGTGTTTTTCACAGGACGCCATGACCACTGCGTTGATCACTGCAGCGTAAAGAGGTGTCGAAATTGAGCGGGTTCAAGGAAAAAGAGAGGATGGCCGGCGATGGCCGGAATGGCAGGAGGCCAGGTGAATATGGACAGACCTGCTCTCAGCAATCGTATAGCCGGCCTGCGAGTACCTGATCCCCATTACGCGGCCTTGGGGAGCGTGAACCGGATTGCTGCGCCCTGTGCCGGGTGCTGCGGGACCCGGTCGTCGACCCAGATCCAGCCGCCATACCGTTCGACCAGCATCCTGCATATATAGAGCCCGAGCCCTTTACCGCCGACTTTGGTATCGCCCCGCTGGAACCGCTCAAAGAGGTACGGCCTGAGCGGTCCGGGAATTCCGGCACCGGAGTCTTCAACAGAAACCTGCACGTCGGCGCCATTATCCCTGACCGTTATCCAGACCTCCGCGCCCTCCCCGCCATGTTTTATGCTGTTGCCGATCAGGTTGGAAAAGACCACGGGGAGCATCTCATCGGCGAGGACAACCGCGTCCTCGCCACCATACCGGATCCGTGCATCAGGGAAATGGGCGATCTCCTTCTTGATGATCTCCGAAAGATGCACCGGTATCTTTGCCGGGAGCTGGTCATGAATCCTGCGGAGGGCCGAGACGTTCTGGATGATCTCGTTTCCCTTCTCAAGCGCCCGGACCAGGTTCGTGGCAATCCGGCGCCCGTAATCCCCGGAGGTGCCGGCAAGCAGGGCAGCATTGTTCAGGCTTGCCGTGTTCAGGTTGTTGAGATCATGGGTCATGATGTCCAGGTACAGGTCAGCTTCCTCCTTGAGAACCCGTGCCCGCTCGTCCACCTTTTTCCGTTCGGTGATATTTATGAAGGTCAGCACGGCATATTCCCGGGAGATCCGCCGGGCTGCAACGACCGCCGTCCACACCGTTCCATCCTTCTGGACCAGCATAACTTCCTGGGTCGGGACCGCCTGCTCTCCCGCTAAGCACCTGATGAGCCGGTCGCGGGTAGATGCGTCTGACAGGAACGAGACGAGCGGTTTTCCGATCACTGCATCTTCTGGCAGCTGGAGCGCAGCGGCGAAACGCTGGTTAGTCTCGCGGATCGTGAGCGTCTCCCGTTCGACCATGACCACACCATTCTCGGTATTGTCAAAGATGGCGCGGTATTTCCTCGATTCCTCCAGCAGGTGGTCGGTGAGGTAGGAGACGACCAGCGCGATGGCGATAAAGAGAATTGACTGGAGTGCCGTCAACCAGAGTTCGTACACTGCAGGGTACCGGAACCATATGGTCAGTGCAAAATAGTACATGGCCAGGAGATAAACGACCAGAACGCCCTGCCGCCGGAAAAAATAGGCAAACAGGGCGGAAGGTACCACGTACAGCACCGAGAGGTAAACGGGTGAGACTCCGGCGATGAGCGCAAGTACCGTGACAATAACAAGGACGATGGAAAAGACGATGAGTGCCGCCTTCCAGAAATACTCACCTATACCGAACGGCATCTCGGGCGCGGCAACGACATGGTTGTCGAACGCCGGTGCCTGCCGATCGGGGCGATCTCCACTCTTATCCATTCTTATACAACGTATACGGCGACAGATAAAAAGGATTGCGGGGAGGGGGACCCCTGTCCCCGGTTATTGCCGTGCAGGTCCCGGTTCGTTCCGGCCGTGAGTCCGAAAAAAAGAGTGAGGTCCGGGAATTCCCCTTCATACCGGTGACGTCCGGAGGACGAGATCATGGGCCGCCTGTGCCGCCCCCTGCAGGACTCCATCTTCCCCGGGAATCTCGCGGTTGAGCATCAGCACCCGGCCGTTACAGATGGTGGTTTCAACCGCTGCACCGCTGCAGGAATAGACAAGGTTCGAGGCGGCGTTGTGCAACGGCGTATTGCAGGCCGTCCGGGTAGCAACGAGGATGATGTCAGCCGGCGCACCTGCAGCGAGGATTCCCGGTCCGATGCCCAATGCCCGCGCCCCGGCGCTGGTCGCCATGGACAACGCCGCGGGTGCCGGCAGCACGGTCGGGTCGTTCCAGAAGAATTTCTGGAGGAGCGCCGCCGTCTTTGCCTCTTCAAGCATGTCGAGGTTGTTGTTGGAGGCGCAACCGTCCGTGCCGAGGCAGACATTTGCGCCGGCCCGGGCAAGAGCAGCGCACGGCATCGCGCGACCGGTGGCGAGTTTCATGTTGCTTGAAGGGTTATGGGAGACGTTCACATGCCGTTTCCCGAGAAGCGAGCACTCGCCATCGTCCAGCCAGCAGCAGTGTGCGGCAACGGTCCGGGGGCTCAGGATGCCGCAGTCGTCCAGCAGCGCGGCAGGGCGCCGGCCATACTGCGCGGTGCAGTCGGTCACCTCCTTCTCTGTCTCCGCGAGATGAATATGGATCCGGATCCTTTCCTCCAGCGCAAAACCGGCACACCAGCGGAGCCCTTCTGGCGAGACCGTATAGACTGCATGGGGGCCGACCGCCGGCATGATACGCGGGTTGCCCAGAGACCGGATATGCGCAACCAGCTTCTCGGTCACCCGGCACTCGGTCTCCCGTTTTTCCGCATTCCCGAGATCGATGAAACCGTGGCTGAGCACCGCACGGATGCCGGCCTCGTCCACCGCACGGGCTGCGTCCTCCATGAAGAAGTACATATCGTTGAAGGCGGTGGTCCCGGTCCGGATCATCTCGAGGCAGGCGAGTCTCGTACCCCAGTACACGTCCTCTCTCGTCAGGCGGGCCTCAAGGGGCCAGATCTTCTGCGTGAGCCAGTCCTGCAGGACCATGTCGTCCGCGTACCCGCGCAGGAGTGTCATCGCCGCATGGGTGTGGGTGTTCACGCAGGCCGGCAGGGCGATTGCCTTGTCGCCATCGATAATGAATTCCGCCTCGCCCTTGCGCTGCCGCCGGATTCCTTTGCCGATCCCGTCGATGGTACCCGTCTCATCGATAAATATGTCGACAGGTCTGTTGCCTGCCACCACATCAGCGATGAGCAGGGAATGGTTCTTACCGAAAATATCCCTTGCACTTTCCTTTGTCATCGCATCACCCCATTTCCCGGATAATTGATTTTATGATCTCCCCGGTCCGATGCCGGTGTGTCTGCGAGATGGAAAGGATGTGTTCATAGGTAAGCACCTCGCCCCCGATCCCGTTTGCGAAGTTGTCGACCGTGCAGAGCGCAGCAAAGTCCATCGAGAGTTCGGAGGCAAGAGTTCCCTCCGCTGCGAGGGTCATCCCGATCACATCGGCCAGCTTTGCCAGTGCATTCACCTCGGCTACCGTCTCAATCCGGGGACCACGGGTCTGCACGTATACCCCCCCGCGATGTGCAGAGGGTATGATATCCGCGAGCTCCCGCGAGAGATCTTCCGAAAGTTCCGGGCGGACGTGCTCGATCGCGTGATCATGGATGGAGGGGATATCGGTCATGCTCAGATAATCCGAAGGAATGAGAAGGGAACCGGGCGTGATCGTTGGTTTCAGCGAACCGGAAGACCCGAACGCCACGATCCGGTCGACACCCGCGAGCGCAAGGGCCGCCATGTTTGCCCGGAAGTTGATCCGGTGGGGGGGAAGCCCGTCCTGGTGGCGCATAAGTATCACGATATGGTTACCCGTGAGTACCTCGGCATTCCCGAATGGCGTATCAAAACGCCGTTTCTCCAGTTCCGGGACCGAGGAGAAGAGCAGGCTCGTCCCGCCGATGATCCCAAGCATCAGGACCTACCCGCCATTTCCGCGCCATATCCCCGTTTGACCGTTGAGAGAAACCTCATGCGCTCACCATACACGAGAATGGTTATCCGCGGACGCACTAATACCTGACGCAATTTTGCCCTGTGCGTAAGCGTAAAAAGACCCGCATCCCATATTCTTGTCCATGGGCCTCTTTGATACCGTCAGCGATGAGACGATAAAGCGGGGGGAATGCACCGACGTCTACTTTATCCGGACCGAGGAGACGCTCGACCGGGACGACATCAACCCCCGTGTCGCCATGGAGGTGACTGCCGCGGCGCTCCCGGATCCATGGGGTGTTTTCTGTGGTTCCGGCGATGTACTGGCGCTCCTCGAAGGCCTGCCGGTGACGGTCGATGCGATGCCGGAGGGGACGATCTTCTTCCCCAATGAACCCGTGCTCCGGATCAGAGGACGGTACCGCGATTTCTGCCGGTACGAGACTGCCATCCTCGGGTTTCTCTGCCATGCCTCCGGGGTCGCATCCGCCACTGCCCACCTCCGGATCGCGGCCCGGGGACGGCCGGTGTACTCGTTTGGTTCCCGACGGCAGCACCCGGCAATCGCCCGGATGATCGAACGGTCCGCATGGATCGGCGGCGCCGACGGGGTCTCCAACACCTGCGCGCCGGATGGGGTACCGGTGGTCGGGACGATGCCGCACGCGCTGGTGATGTGCTATCCCACTCCCGAGGAGGCGTGGCGCTCGTTTGACCGTGCCGCACCGCGTGACATCCCGCGCATCATGCTCTGTGATACCTGGTGCGACGAAAAGTCAGAGTCCCTGCGTGCCGCCACCTGCGGGGCAGCCGCGGTGCGGCTCGACACACCCCGCTCGCGCCGGGGCAACATGCGGGAGATCATCGGGGAGGTGCGCTGGGAGCTGGATGCGCATGGGTACCCTGGCGTGAAGATCTTCCTCTCCGGGGGCGTCACGCGGGAGGATGTCATCGCGTACCGCGACTGCGTGGACGCGTTTGGCATCGGGGGGGCGATCGCGAACGCGCCGGTGATCGATTTTGCGATGGATATCGTCGAGGTTGAAGGGAGGCCCATGGCCAAGCGGGGGAAGCGGAGCGGCACAAAGCAGGTGTACGTCTTTTGTGGTGCGAAACGGCAGACGCTCCCGGCTGCACAGGAAGCCCCGGCCGGGGGCCATCCACTTCTGGAGCGGCTTATTGAGGACGGAAAGATTCTCCGGCGGCCGGATATGCAGGAAGCGCGGGAACGGGTGCTGGAGACGCTCCCGGATCTCGCGGGATCCTGAAGCCTCCCCTAGTGGGACAAATAATTCTTTTAACCAATGCCGCACAACATGATCAGAGCGGGCCGGTAGATCAGTGGTAGATCGCTTTCTTGGCATGGAAGAGGCCGCGGGTTCAATTCCCGCCCGGTCCATCGTTTTTTGAAAAATTTGCCCGGGGAACGCGCACGTTTTTATGCTCGCGGGATGAGCCTTCTTCTGAGAACAGCCATGCGCATCCGCGACCTGATCCTCCCGGAAGACAAGGTGTTTTTCGAGCTCTTTAAGGAAATGACCGGCAAGATCAACGAAGCCGCGTCGATCCTGAACGAGATCACGCACGAGCTCCCTGCCGGTACCGAGAAAGCCCACAAGGTCCGCCAGCTGGAGCACCTTGGCGACGAGGTCACCCGCCACATCTATGAACAGCTCAATGAGTCGCTGATCACGCCGCTCGAACCGGATGAGATCGCCCGGCTCGCGCCGGCGTTCGATGATGTTCTGGACCGGATCGACTGGGTGACGCACCAGCTGGCAAACTATGGCATCCCGCAGACCAACGATGTTCTCAAGGAATTCTCGTACCTGATCATGCTGAGCGGTACGGAGATATCCGACGCGCTGGATGCCCTCTCGAAACTGAACCGCCCGGATGACGTCAGGTCCCATGTGCTCGAGATCAGCCGGCTCTACAACCTCTCGTCCGAGCTCCTCTCGCGTGCGGTGCTGGACCTCTTCAAAGCCCAGGACCTGCTGCTGATCATCAAGCTCAAGGATATCTACGAAGGGCTGGCACGGGTGATGGCGACGTGCAACGATGTCGGCCACGCGCTGAATGATATATCGATGAGCCACACGTGAACGGCATGGACCCGGTCATTCTCTTCGGGATCGCCGTTGCGCTCGTGATGACATTTCTGAACGGGCTCAACGATGCAGCCCACGCGATTGCAACGGTCGTGGCGACAAAAGCCCTGTCCCCGGCAAAGGCCGTCCTGCTGACCGGCATCTGCAATATGCTCGGCCCGTTCATCTTCACCACTGCGGTCGCAACCACGATTGGGACGGGGATTATCACGGCAACCGGTCTCACCCCGGGATCGATCATCGTGGCCATGCTCGTGACAACGGCGCTCGTCCTTTTTGCGACCCGTGCCGGCATTCCGGTCTCGAGCAGCCATGCGCTGGTCGGCGGGCTCCTTGGCGCCGGCATCGCGGCCGCCGGTATTGCCGCCGTGATCCTTCCAGGCCCGGAGATCCTTTACCAGACAGTTTTGTACGGGCTTACCGGGGCTCTTGCCGGTGCCCTCGTGCTCTACCTTGTCACCGTCATTCTCAAGGGGGATTGCCGGCTTGGCATTGCAGTAGGTGCGGTGTGCGGCGCGGCCATCACCATTCCCATCCTGATGATCCTTGGCGTGCTGAAGCTGACCGGCCTGCTTGCCATCGTGCTCTTCATCTTCCTTTCCCCTGTCATCGGTATCATCGCAGCATTTGCCTTTGATGTCATCATCTCCCATCTCTTCCGTTACTCCCGCCAGAACCGGATGAAACGGATCTTTACCCCTCTCCACGTCCTCGCATGCCTCATTCAGGCAGCCGGCCATGGTGCAAACGATGGGATGGCAAAAGTCGGCGTGATCACCGCTCTCCTGCTGTCGGCCGGGGTCCTTACCACCTTTGTCGTGCCGACATGGGTGATCCTTGCCTGTGCGATCGTGATTGGCTTTGGCACGTGCTTTGGGGGGTGGCAGGTCGTGGACAAGATGGCCAAAAGAATCACGAAGATCCGGCCCTACCAGGGTTTCGCGGCAGCGACTGCAGGCAGTGCAACGCTTGCCATGGTCACCGCGTATGGCGTGCCGGTCTCTTCCACCCACGTGATCAGCGGCGCCATCATCGGTGTCGGTGTCACCCGCGGGAAAAACGCGGTGCAGTGGGACGTCGTGCGGGAGATGATGGGCGCGTGGGTGATCACGATCCCGCTGGCGGCGGCCTGTGCATGGTGCGGGTTTATGCTGCTTGAAGTCCTCCACATCGTGCTCCTGTGAGCACGATATTTCGCTATATTTTTCAGCTCTGGTCACCGATTACCTCTGGGTTTGTATGGGTTTACGTGAGTGGCTGATACCGCAGGACAAGATCTTTTTTGATCTCTTCGAAAAGCAGGCAGAAATTATCAAGGAGGCCGGGTGGCAGCTGGTCGCGCTGACCGAGGACTTTACCAACGTGAAAGAGAAACGCCACGCGATCGAGCTGCTCGAGCATCAGGGCGACCAGATCACCCACGATATTTACGACCAGCTCAACCGGATGTTCATCACCCCCCTCGATCCCGAGGAGATATCCCGGCTCGCGTCCACGCTCGACGAGGTGCTGGACTATATCGACGGTGCGACCGAGAAAATGTACTATTACGGGATCCAGTCGACCGATGCGCACATGATCGAACTCGCGAAACTGATCCATATGTCGGTTATCGAGATCGAAGGTGCCGTAAAGGGGATCCGGTCTATCAAGAACCCTAAGTATATCGAGGAGCGCTGCATCGAAGTGAACCGGCTCGAAAATCTCGCTGACGACGTGCTTGCCCATGCCGTCACCGATCTCTTCCGGTCTACGGATGCGATTATGATCATCAAATTCAAGGACATCTACGAACATCTTGAAACGGCGACCGATTACTGCGAGGACGTGGCAAACGTGCTCTCCGACATCGCGATCCGGCATTCGTAAAGGGAAAACAGGCACTGAAAGGCTGGTCGTATGCTGCTCGCGTCATTCACCCTGATTGCTGTCATCATACTCATTGCCCTGATATTTGATTTTACTAACGGCTTTCACGATTCGGCAAATGCCATCTCCACGGTGGTCTCCACGAAGGTCCTGTCGCCGCGCAGGGCAGTGGCATTTGCGGCATTTTTCAATTTTCTCGCCGCATTCACGTTCGGCGTTGCCGTGGCAAGCACGATATCCAATATCATCAGGCTGGATTTTGTGGCAGCAGCAATCATCCCGACCATCGTCCTTGCGGCCCTGGTTGGCGCCATCAGCTGGAACATCATGACCTGGCTTTTGGGTCTCCCGACATCCTCATCGCATGCGCTGATCGGCGGGCTGATGGGTGCCGGGATCTCCGCTGCCGGGTTTGCGGCCGTACGCTGGGACACCATCGGTACGGTAGCGCTTTTCATGGTTCTCTCCCCCGTCATCGGGCTCTGCTGCGGGTTTTTGTTCATGGCTTTTGTCCTCAGGCTGACGCGGAACGCAAACAAAATGTCTGCCGAGAACCATTTCAAACGCCTCCAGATCTGTTCGGCGGCTGCCTACAGCTTCAGCCATGGCACGAATGACGCGCAGAAGACCATCGGTATCATCGTCCCGCTCCTCTTCTCCATCGGGTATTTCGGTGCGGCGGTAGACCCGAACCACCTGCCGGTCCCGATCTGGGTGATCATAATGGCATATACGGCTATTGCGGTGGGGACGCTCTCCGGGGGCTGGCGGATCGTGAAGACGATGGGGTACAAGATCACCAAGCTCCGCCCGGTCCATGGGTTTGCCGCTGAAACCGCAGGAGCCGCCACGATCATCGGCGCATCGGTGGCAGGCATACCGGTCAGCACCACCCACGTGATCTGCTCGTCGATCATGGGTGTCGGGTCGACGATGGGGACCAGCACGGTGAAATGGGGGGTGGCGAGAAATATCGTCTGGGCATGGATCCTCACCATCCCCATCAGTGCGCTGATCGGTTTTGTTTCGTTTCTCGCCCTCAGCCAGATACCGTGATGGCAATTTTTACATGAATTCACCAACTATGTCCATATTTCGGCGCCGATGCCAACAATACCTGTTTGTGGGGGATGGCCGGCCCCGGTGCCCGGATCTATCGATGGTAAGACGTGACATCAGAGGATTTTGGGATAGTCCCGATGTAATTCAAGGCAGGAATAATCTTGATTTAAACATAAATTTCAAATATATAGAATAATAAGTATCCATTACGTCCTGACAAACGTCTTCCTCACGCTTTTAGCGATATGGGAACGTTGTGATTCTTGTACGCATATCTGGAGGGGAAAATGAAGTTTTCATATGTCAGCATCATTGCTATCATGTTTATCGTGATTGCTGTTGCAATCGCCGGGTGCAGCTCGCAGACCACCACAACGCAGTCCGGGGGTTCCGGGCAGACGGCAGCGGGAGGAGCGGCATCGCCGGGCAGCTCGTCATCCGGCAGCTCGTCGCAGGCTTCTTCATCGGTAAGCGGCTCCGATTTATTCAGCGGTCTTTCCTATAACTGGGTCGAGTATCAGATGGCCATGTCCAGTAGCACAGCGGGTTCGGCGGCAAATGGCATGACGATGTTTATCAAATATGATAAGTCCGGGACGTGCACCATGTGGTTCCAGGGTGGAGCTGCCTCGCAGATGAACGGTGCTCCCACGACAATGGACTGCAGTGCACGTGGGGGGAAGGCCCCGTCAAACCCCAACACGGTCAGTCCCAATACGCAGGTTTCCTGTTCTCCTGTTGACGAGCCGGTGACGGTTCCTGCCGGGACGTTTACCGCGACAAAATGCACGGTTACAGCCACGAATGGGAACCAACAGGTCACCTCAACGGTCTGGGTAGTTAAAAACAAGTTCCTCGTCAAGATGGAAGCAAGTACCGCGCAGGGCACTATGGATATGGAACTGAACAGCTATGGATAACCTTCAATTTTTTATCTCCCGGTTCCTGTGCACCGGAAGACGCTTTTTGCATTCTGGAGCAAAAATTTTGATTTAATCCCGTCAGAGCGTATAGCCGCTCCCTTTTTCCGGAGAGCCCGGTAATACCGGCAGTACCTCGTGATCGGGCAGCGATCGCACGCCGGTGTTCTTGCCGTGCAGCAGGCCCGCCCGTGCGCGATGAGGAGGTCGGTGAGATCGCCCCACCGGTCCTGCGGGAAGAGGCACATCAGGTCCTGTTCGATCACCTTCACGTCGTCGGTATCAGAGAACCCGATCCGCTGCGCCAGCCGGCGGACGTGGGTGTCCACCGCGATCCCCTCGTTCCTGCCGTGGCCGTGGTAGAGGACGATGTTTGCCGTCTTCCGGCCGACACCGGGTATTTTGAGCAGATCTTCCATTGTCGTTGGTACATGGCCGCCAAACTCATCAAGGATGGCCTGCGCCGCCGCGATGATGTGCCGGGCTTTCGCATGGTAAAACCCGAGGCTGTGGATAATCCTCTCGACATCAGTGATCTTCGCACGGGCGAGCGCCGCCGGCGTCGGGTATTTCGCAAAGAGCGATTCCTCGACCATGAGTACCGCACGGTCCGTTGTCTGTGCGGAGAGGATTGTAAGGATGAGCACCTCGAACGGCGGCCCCCGGGCGACCGTAACTGCCGTGCTGTGCGCTTCCGGGTACTGCGCAAGGAGAAGAGACCAGATCTCCCCTGCGGTTTTTTTCTGCATACTCTATGGGGCAGGGCGGATTCGAACCGCCGTCAAAGCGTCCCAAACGCTCTAGGATGGACCAGGCTACCCTACTGCCCCGTGCCTTACAGTATTGTTCCGGGTCGTTAAAAATACCTGCCGTTTACATCTATTCAGGGCGGCAATGGCCCCTTCTTTTTATCGCTTACGACGGTGCCGGTAAATTTCCCCAGAAGGATCGCGTTTCTGAGGTTGCCGGGTTTCCGGCCGTCCAGCACGACGAGAGGGATATGGCTCCGCTCCACCACGCGGGCGGCGACAATATCGAGGACATTGTTCGAGCCGGCGCCCAGCGACGTGCGCCCGACAATTCCCAGCAGTTGTTTCGGGGTCACGTGATCGAACCGTGTCGCCTCCGGGTCCCGTTTCGGATCGGCAGAGTAGATGCCGTCCACCGAGGTCGCATTGACAAAGACCGATGCGCCCACGCGTTCGGCGAGCACCGCCGCGACCGCATCGGTCGTCTGCCCGGGCGTGATGCCGCCCATGACGACGATCTTCTTAGACTCAGCGAATTTCTTTGCCTCCGCGTGGCTCTCTGCTACCTTCGGGTAGGCGTCGTCCCCCAGCGCCGCGACCAGCAGGGCCGCGTTCAGCCGGGTGATCAGGATACCGATTTCGTCGGATGTCCCCTCGTCGATACCGAGATCGCGGGTGACCGTGATGTAGCGCCGGGCCTCGCCGCCACCCCCGACGACGACGAAGAGACGGTATTTTTTTGCGATCGCCCGCAGTGCCGGGACATATTCCCTGATAGTATGGCTCTCCAGCGTCGGGATCAGGACCGAGCCGCCCAGCGAGATGACAACCGTCTTCATTGCACTATTTTTTGTGCCGGGTGCGCATATAGAGTTGCTGACCATGTTTTACTGCCCGGTCTGCAAGAGCCAGGAGATCTATCCCGTTGCCGGCGGATACATAGGACAGGTTTACCTCTGCAAGGCCTGCGGGTACCGCGGCTCGTTTGTGCTGGAGATCGATGAGGGGGAGACGGAACCGGACAAAAGCAGGAAATAACACAATCTGACAACCAGTCTGCAGGGGGGAAGGCCATGGACGAAGCGCGCCAGTACGCAAAGAAGGAGAACAACGCGGTGCAGTGCTCGCTCTGCAACCACCGCTGCACGATCGCCGATGGGAAGCATGGGATCTGCGCGGTGCGGCAAAACGTTGGCGGCACCCTGTATGCTGCGACCTACGGGAAAGTCAGCGCCGAGGCGGTGGACCCGATCGAGAAGAAGCCGCTCTTCCATTACCTGCCCGGGACGCTTTCCTACTCGCTGGGCGGCATCGGGTGCAATTTCCACTGCGAACACTGCCAGAACTGGCACATCTCGCGTGCAACGCTGAAAGACACGATGTTCGAAACAATCTCCCCGGAGGAGGGCGTGCGCCGGGCGATCGCGAGCGGGAGCGCGAGCATCTCGTGGACCTATAACGAGCCGACCATCTGGCACGAGTATGCACTGGACATGGGAACGCTCGCGCGAAGCCGGGGGCTGGGGACCGTCTATGTCACGAATGGCTACATCACCGAGGAGGCCCTGCGGGAGCTCGTCCCGATGCTCGGCGCGTTCCGGGTGGATCTCAAGGCGTTCTCGGACGACTTTTACAAGAAAATCTGTGGCGCCCGCCTCCAGCCGGTTCTCGATTCCGCCATGCTCGCCCGCGAGCTGGGCATGCATGTCGAGACGGTGACGTTGGTGATCCCGGGGCTCAATGACAGCATGGAGGAGCAGGAGGCGTTGATCCGCTGGGTGGCAGAGCACCTCGGCCCGGCCACGCCGATGCACTTCTCCGCGTTCCACCCGGATTACCGGATGCTCGACCGGCACGCGACGCCGGTCGCCACGCTGGAAAAGATCTACACACGGGCAAAAGAACTGGGCATCCGGTTCCCGTATCTCGGCAACGTGTACAACCACAAGTACGAGAACACCTACTGCCCCGTCTGCGGTGCGACCCTGATTGAGCGGCATGGCTTTATGAGCCGGATAAGCGGGCTTGACGGGCAGCAGTGCCGGAAGTGCGGCGAGAAGATCGAGATCGTGCGCCATGGCTCCTGATACCCCGGCAGCGGCGGACCGGAAATTTGTCACCGACCGGATGCTCGGGACACTGACCCGGTACCTCCGGTTCATGGGCTACGATACCGTGAGCGCGAACGGCTTTGCCCCCGGTAATGCACGCGAGGACACGTTCCTCCTAGAACTCGCCGCCCGCGAAGGCCGCATCCTCCTCACCCGCGACGCAGAGCTTGCCCGGCGCGGGAAAGAGCGTGCGGTCTTTGTCCGGTCTGAGGACGTGATGGAGCAGGTTGACCAGCTCGCCGGCGCGGGCTTGGTACAACGGCGCCTCCTCATGAGCCGGTGCTCGCTCTGCAACACCCCCCTGCGCCCGGCAGAACCGGGCGAGATCGCCGGCGCGGCGTATGCGCCGCAAGACCGGAACGGTTTTGACTTCTTCTGGTGCGACCGGTGCCGGAAACTGTACTGGAATGGTTCGCACGGCCGGCGGCTGAAAGAGCGGATGCAGCGACCCCCGGAATAAGTGTCCTGAGGATCTCACGCACCCCGCCCATATTCTGGCCGGGTTTTCAGGAAATCATTTGTTTTCGTTCCGCAAATCCGGCCACAAATTTCACACCAGTGAAAGCCGGGGAAACGTGTGATGCTTGATCCGGAGATGCCGCCCGGCACATTCTCCACCCGCGTGTGACATACATTATATCTTTGTCCCTGCAACAGGCCTTATTTTCATTTACATGAGGGTCGGGCGGACCCGGGCTTCCACGAAAAACGCATGTTTTTCCGTCTCCCACTTGGCTAAGTCCGATCCGGCCTGAGATCTGCCGTCCAATTAGTGCTATTTGCTGTCATTTCCGGGCTCAATCCGGCCTCTGGCGTCTAAATTACGATAGGATCGGGCAGATCCCAAAAATCGACTGTCGTTTTTTCCCGAATTACTGTCAAAAGTGCCTCCGGTGCAGGCAATCGGAGCCTGAATTGAAGAGATCCGGGCCGGATGCATGATGAGACCCGGATGCATGATCCCGGGTGGTTTAAAACAGGGGTTTTTGTCGTTTTCCCAGGGGACATGAACAATCCGGCCTGAGATCGCCTGCTGGAAAGGTGCTAAAGAGGGTTTTTTCCGGGCTTATGAAGGGCACCAGAACGCCAATCCGGGGATAATCCTGCGGATTCCGAAAAGAAAGGGGCCGGTTTTTGAAAGTTAGGGGTCGGTCCCGCGATCCCGGCCCTCCGGAAAGGTCAATCCGGGGCCGTATCGGGCCCGGATTGGAGGGGGAATTCCTAAGGGCGTTCCTGGAGAAATGACCGGCGAGGATACCGTGGAGAGGGCTGGTCCCTGACCGCAACAACAAGGTATGTCCCGGAATCCCCGGCACCGCCTTGCGATTTTAGATCCGGTGACATGACAGCACGGGCAAAAATCTTCGGAAATTTTTTTGATCATCGGGGCACTACCATCATGACGTTTCTGCCGTCCCCATCCTTCCCGGATTTTTTTGATACCTTTATCATACCCGGATATCACATTATTACCGGGAGAATTCAGGATAATCATGTATCTTGTCGGAGAAGCACTGATTGGCGATGGCGCGGAGGTTGCGCATATCGACCTGGTGATGGGTGAGAAGGAAGGGCCGATCGGGGCGGCATTTGCCAACGCGGTCTCGCAGTTGTCGGCCGGGCACACGCCGCTCCTCGCGGTCGTCCGCCCGAACCTGCTTACCAAACCGGTAACGCTCGTCATCCCCAAGGTGACGCTCAAGACCATGACGCAGGTGAACGAAATGTTCGGCCCGGTCCAGGCAGCGGTCGGAAAGGCGGTGGCCGACTGCGTGGAGGAGGGCGCTTTTGCCAGCGTCGATATCGAGAAGACCGTGATCCTTGCCTCGGCCTTCGTCCACCCGGACGCAAAGGACTACAACCGGATCTACCGGTACAATTACGGCGCGACGAAACTGGCGATCAACCGTGCCCTCGCCGGCTTCCCGGACGCAAAGACGCTCGTGTACGAGAAAGATCGTGCCGCCCACGGGATCATGGGGTTCAAGGTGCAGCGGCTCTGGGATCCGCCATACCTGCAGGTGGCGCTTGACCTCGTGGACATGGGAAAGGTGACGACGGTATTGAACGATCTCCCGGACAACGACCACCTGATCATCGAAGCGGGGACGCCGCTGATCAAGAAGTTCGGGCTGGGCATCCTCTCCGAGATGCGGAAGATCCGGCCCAGTGCGTTTCTGATTGCCGATATGAAGATCCTCGATACCGGCAACCTCGAGGCCCGCATGGCGGCCGATGCCACAGCCGATGCAGTCGTGATCTCCGGGCTCGCCCCCACCTCCACCCTTGAAAAAGCGATCTCCGAGGCCCGCAAGGTCGGGATCTACTCGATCATCGACATGCTGAATGTCCAGAACCCGGTGAAGATCGTCGAGAAGCTCAAGGCCAAGCCCGACATCGTGGAACTCCACCGGGCGATTGATACCGAAGACACGGCCCATGCATGGGGCGACATCGCGGCAATCAAGAAGGCCGCGGGCGGCAAGCTCCTCGTGGCGACTGCCGGCGGCATCCGGGTCAACGTGGTCAAGGACGCCATCAAGGCCGGTGCCGATATCATTGTGGTCGGCAGGGCGATCACTGCGAGCAAGGACGTGGCCCATGCGGCAGACGAATTCATTGAGAAGCTCGACAAGGAAGAGATCGACCAGTTCCGGGTCATGACTGATTTTTAAATAGGTCATAATATAAATTTTATGAAATTTAATTAGGCCCATTCGGTGCGCGCAATAATGCTTTCAATTTTAATTCTTTAATTTTTTTCCTTACAGACGAACGAATGAATGGCCCCCATCTTAAAAAATGTGTAATATCTTGATTTTTGGGTTTGTTATAATCCCCAAAACTTCTTCCATATATGGAATTGCAATGATATTGACCAATGAACACTTTTTGAGGAGCATTTCTTATTTCGAAGTAACATAGATCTCCTCCTTTAAATCTAAGTTTGTTCCTCTGACCATGACCAAAAATCCATAAATGAGTTGTTCTATCATTCATAAAAATCGGGATAACTTGCTCTTTGGTAGTTACTTCATAAATTTTATAGTTAATTTCTTTAGACGAAAATTGAAATTCATTTATCAAAATATCTATACCACATACATATTCTCCCCCCAAATAGTTTAAAAATTCGAAGAAATTAAATTTTTCAGATATTGGATCCTCCTTATGGGCAAGAATTATTGCATGATGTGGATTCTCACTCCCTCGTTCAGGAAAGTTTTGAATTAGATTTCCAGTTTTTTTAAATAAATAAAACAGGTATAAAATGAGTGATAATAATAGTATTAGTAGCATATCGATCGCTAACAATTGGAAGATAGACCCAAAAACAACTAAAATAATCACAATTGGTATTATTATAGGAAATACTTCAAGAAAATGAACGAAATCAATAAATTTATTTTCGCAATCATTTGTTTCCATATACGTGTTACTTAATTTTCACTCACTTAAATTAATCGAATCCCAGTCGGCGTACTCTGCCTTGAGGTTCGAGGCGCTTACTCTTAATTAATCCTCTTGCAGCTTTGACCTATTTTATTAATCTCTAACTTAAAAATGTTTGATTTACCAATATCGTTATAATAAGAAATTACTAGATATTGTCATTTTTATTTCTAAGGTAAATTTATTGGCTTAAAATGCAAGAGTATATAAACAGAAAAGGGATAAAAATGGAGAATTTTGACAAACTTAAAGAACACTTACCCGAAATAGCAAAAATTGTCGCAACATTTCCCGAACCTCTTCAGGAAAAGGTTTATGATAATCTCGTGTCTGAGCTGCTTGGAGAAAAAGTAGATACGGGTATTAAAGAGCCCAAAAAAGTGAAAACTCACTCATTTAACGGGGCTCAAGATGAAGACAATTTATCTGAAATCGCCACACTGACTTCTGATGGTCAATATCATTCATCGATAAGAGATCTTAAGGCCTCAAGTGCAAAGGATGCAACGAAAAGACTCATTTATGTCTTAATCCACTCGTACACAAAATTAATGAAAACCTCTTCAGTATCAAGAAAAAAAATTATTAATCCAGAACTTATCAAGTGGAGGCTAGCTGACGGGAATGATCGATCTTTTATTTCATCAGATAAAGGAATAATTAAACAAGGTGATGAATTTAGCTTAGATCTTCATGCCCAGAAAGAAGCGGAACAATATATCCAAGATATCAAAAATTCTGAAATCATAGGCTCTTGGAAACTTGGAACGACGAGAAAAAAACAACGAATTGGAAATGGTTCAGAGAAAAGCGAAAATATTACTCAAGAGTCAGGTCTTACTAAAATAGAAGCGCCCCAAACCGGTCAAACAACCTCAAACATTAAACCACAAACACATTCATTAGACGAGATTAAAACTACATCAGTTATCGCACAAATACTAAAAGCGAACTCAGAAGACGATTTAATATTGGCTGCTGCTATGAAATTTGATCTAATTGACAAGAAGGAGACATTTGATAGAGCCGAAATATTAAAGGAAATGCAGACAGCGACGTCATATTATAGAGCAAGTTTCCTCAATAATGCGACAAAAAGACTAAAAATCCTTGTAACAAGAGAGAAAAAATTAAGAGAGAACGCACCGGGCATATTTGCATTAAGTGCAAATATAAAAAGCGAATTGAGGCAAAAACTTGGTCTTCAATAATCTTTTTAAAAATTTATTATGTCGTAAGGATTTTTCACAACTAGATAAATTGCTAATTATTTTATCTATTGATTCCCAAAAACCAAAACAAGTAAAAGAAATAATAGAATTGGGAATTGAATTAGGTGTATCAAAAATTAAAACATGGCCTATATCATCAAGATTGAGCCGAGTTAGTGATAAAGTAATTCACACTCCTAATGGTTGGGAACTAACATCTTTGGGGCTTGAATATGTCTCAAATATTACAGGAATCCAAATTGGAAGTCAACCATCACCTATACCATCAAATCTTAGAAAGCATCTCGGAAATATCAATAACGCAGATACAAAAAAATTTTTAGAAGAAGCAATTTGCTGTTTCGAATATCATTTATATAGATCGGCAATTGTTCTATCTTGGGTTGGATCTGTCTCCATTTTATACGAGTGGGTTATTGCTAACAAATTAATAGAATTTAATGGGGAATTAGTAACAAAATTTCCTAATTCAAAACCGATAAAAACAGTTAGTGATTTTGGAAAACTTAAAGAAAAAGACTTTTTAGATATTTTATATTCAATAGCAGTAATAGATAAAAACGTCAAACAAGAATTAGAGAAATGTCTAATTTTAAGAAATAGTTGCGGACATCCCAACAAGTTAAAAATTGCTGAAAACACTGTCGCGGCGCATTTAGAAATTCTTTCACTTAATGTTTTTGAAATATTTTGTTAATATTTTCCGTAATCAGGCCTCTTCTCTTACTACAAAAAAATTAATTTTTTTTGATTATGTTCCTTATAACTCATCGATATCTGATGATTTTCTGTCAATAACTCTTTTTGATGCGGAGTCAGGGATACTTCGTCTATTTCGTCATCCTGTAGATGCAAGTCACGCATGATTTTTCCTGATTTAAATCGACGGGATATGGCACAATCGAAAGAACACCGTTTGGATTTTCGAAGACATTTTCCCGGATTGCCGCAAAGGGGAGGTTTAGACATCCTAAGCCCCTAGCACGGCCTGTTCCTTGTTTTGAGACTGTTTCTTGCCCTTCAGCCATCGATGAGAACGAATGAACGTGAAAGGTAAGCCGTGATGATTTTCCTGTTCAACGATGTAATACACTGTACGCCGCATCTCGTTTCGTTTCGATTTATCCCCCCGAATGGTTTTTGAAACGATGCCGGTCGCCTTGCCCTTGGTGATGTTATGCCACATCCTGTTGAGGACCTCATACCTCACGTACGGCTTGACCCAGAGGATGTGAGCATGTTCAGGTGGACTACCCACTAGGACGCCAGCATATTGAATGGCAGACGTTCGTTTCCTGCCAACAATCCGCGTTATCAGTATCTTGAAACTGGCCTCCAGATCAATGCCAGAGCCCCTGGGAACGCTGATCGTAAGGAATTCGACCCGAACATCCTTATGCGCCTTAAAACCGTCAAAAAGGACGTTGGCAAAGGCATCAAGTTCGCCCTTCATAAATAGTTCACCTCAAAAATCACGACTACAGTCGTGAGGTGTTTGTAACAAGTAATAGAGGGAAAGGCCGCGCGGGGGCAGCTTCGCTGCCCCCTTGCGCCCCCCTTCGCGAGGGTGCCCCCCTAAAAGGTCGCTTGGACGTCTCGTCGGGACTTCGCTGGGCAAGGATGTCCGAAACCTTTGCTTCGCTAATTACACACAACTTTTTAGAGACCATGATAATCACCGGACGATCAGTTTATCGTCGTCCACAATTCGGACTTTTCCAATTTTTTGGAGAGACTGGGCTATCAGCTGGTCAAGAGGATGAAGTGCGTTATAGACACTACGTGAGATCGTGAGAACCTGATCGGTACTAATGTTTGATTGAGACGACCAGACCCCCGACGATTTTTGCATAGTTCCCGCTATCCATCTTGTGTTTTAGAAAGTCCAGACTACCAAAATGTCCGTGTTCGACATTCAATACAAGAAAATTTTTAGAATACTATTTTTCTCACCCGTTCTAATTCTTCAATGTCTTTTTTACTGAGAGGAACCTCCTCAACCTCGTCTTCCAGTTTACGCCTCACATTAGTCCAGTACTCTGAATAAGCACCTTTCGCTCCTACGCGACAGTTATAATGATAGACTCTATCCTTATCTTCCGGCCAGTGAGTATTCGGATCATCATAACCCTCAACCGTATGCAACAGAAAAGGCGCAAACTGATACAACATATCCCGGATAACTGTATCATAGGAACCTCCTCGTTCCTTTTTCAGATACCCGAGGATCTCAAACGTCTCCGGAGAAACCCGAACGTTCGGATAATTCTTCAACTTTACCTTTCCCATATTCACTAATGAACTCAGGAAGCTATATATATATTTTTGTGTTTTTTTATGTGTTTTTTTATTGCCATTTACCGTCGTATATTTGAAAATTTAAACAATGAAAAATACACAAATAATTTTTCAGTTCTGTAATATGTCGTAAAATCTTCGTAAGTCTTGAATTTTCAATGAATCGTGTCCGAAGTTACCGGGATAAATACTGAGTTTGGATTGATGGAGGTGAAAAAAAGTAAAATGCCGCTATCTAGTAGTAGCGACCATATCTCTTATGCGCTTGTTCAATGGTCATCAGATCAAGGACGGTAACGATGTTTGATTCTTTGTTAATCTTGAAAATAATAGTGTAGGTTCGCCCGACGTGCATACGATATATCTGCGATTTTGAATGAAGACATTCTACATCGGGTGCGCTGTACGGATCTTCAAGTTTGCGGAGGTGGTTGAAGATATGTCCCCGGATCTTCTCCGGATACTTTTCGAGGGTCTTGATGACACTTCTTTCGATTTGTATATCCACAATTATTCTCCGGCAATCCTGCCCTTTCATTTGCCACTCTTTAACAAGAGGGCAAAACTTCGCCAGGCTGTTCTTTCAGCCTGATTCCGGGATGTTGAGCATTTTTGCAGCATCCTTCAGGCTGACAAACTCACCGTGCTTTTCGATCTCCTCGATGTGGGCCAGAAAATCACGTTCCTGTTTGAGTGCAATCATCTCTGCAAGGAGTTGATCATACGTCTGACCGTGTTTTTTCAGGTCGGCGAGGGATTCCCAGATCTCTTCAGTCACGGGGATTCTTTTATTTGCGACTTCAGTCATGGTGGTTCAGCTCGGTGTTTGTTAGGCTAATTTCGGTTAGGGACACAATCGCGATACATTTCATCACGTCGCCCTCTTACTGCCTTTTGTTCTATAACAACGTTGAGCTTTGATCAGGTCGGGGTCTTACTAGGCTAATTTCGGTTAGGGACACAATCGCGATACAATACGCTGTGTCGTCCTCTTACAGCCTTTAACGTTCTGTAACCACTTACAGTATTGATAGTGATTCAATATAAATTTTTGTGATGATTGAAAATCTCAAACAGGTTGCTTCTTCAGTTCAGCCAGAAGGTTGTAGAAAAGGGTTTGAGCTTTCGGATTCTCAACGAACAACTGCCGGAGCTGATGTGTTGTATCTTGAACGTTCCCTTTCGCTTCTTCCGTCAATGGCTGCATACATTTTGCGCAAAAGTGAGATCCAATCAAATTCACGGTCTGACAGGCTGGGCATACCGGAGGGACAACCTTATAGACATTCTTTTTCTTCATATCTTCGGTTCGTTTCATTCCCGCGTGTCGTAAAGCAACCTCATCGAGATATGTGCTATCTAAATTGGTATAGAGATCAATCATATTGGTTCGCAGGTGTCCCCAATTCTTTTTCATAATATATGGTAGTTCATATCCCGCGCTTACATCGTGAGTGATCTTCGTTGGTCTGAATATTGAAGGTTTTAACTTCTTTATACCGGTATCCCGCCGGATATTCTTGACAAGCCGTTGTAAATTATCGATGGATACGGGACGGATCCCTTTTCCCTCACGGCTCTCGTTAATGGTGCAGAATACATATTGATCGGGGCGCGGGTCTGGGTGTTTTTTCTTCCATTGTGCCAAATACCCCAAACTGATATTTGTCAGCCGTATCCTTCGCTCTTTATCGGTCTTTGCATCGGTAATAAAAAAGGCTCCAAATTCATCTTCAATGATATCCGACCATTTCAAACGCAGGAGTTCAATAGGACGATTGCTCCCATCGTAAAGCATCGCAAGAAGGGCTTTATCTCTTGGATTCCGCGCGGTCTGGATAATCAGACTTACTTCTTCGGGTGAAAGCATGTCCTCTGCCCTTTTTGTCTTCCACTGATTTTTTGGGAGTTGTATTTCTTCAATCTCCTTTGCGTCAATATTTGAGTTTGACTTCGCTAACCACAGACCGAAGGATTTTCCAGCATTGATGAGCTGCCGTTGATAGTTCTGCTTGTAATTTTTGTTCTTCCTGATTGCAGCAACAGCTTTTACCAGATGAGATGTTGTCACCTGGTCCGCTGGGACTTTTAGATATGACAAAAATTGCGAGAGAAGATGTCGATTATTTTTATCCCATTCATCGGATATGGAAGTTTTACCATGCTTCCACTCCATGTATTCGTCTATCAACTTCTGCATGACCGTATGTGTTATTTTTAAATAATAAAATTCTTTGTATTATGTTGTATCTTTTTATCCAACATTTCCGGGTCATGACTGATTTCTAAAACATCCTAATGAAAATTTTTTACAAGATTTAATTAGATCACAATTCCCTGTTGGCATACTCTGCCTTGATGTTCGAGGCGCTAACCCTACTTACTGTCGCGAATTACGAGTGCGATCAACACGATAACAAAGATCCCCATGAGAATGGCAAACGAAATAGCCCAAATCTCAGGATTGATCTTAATATTAGTATCCCAGATAATGAAGGTCGCTACAATAACGAACAGTGCGACAAAAGAAAACAAATATTGAAAGATTCTTTGTGATTCTGGAGATAGACCAAGGTTACTACCAAATCCACCACTTATAGACCAACAATTACCATAATAATATAAAAATTTTTAGAAATTCAAATCCGGTCGGCGCACTCAGCCTTGATGTTCGAGACGCATACTTCTTTTAAGAAAATTCAATATTTTTTTATAGGAAATACACAATCAACTGTGAATTAAATGGGATTCTCTATTTCATTTAAAAAAAAGAAATTTAATAAAGGATGTTTACGCCGGTTAATCCACCTGGCAAGGTCCGCGTGATCATGAGCGAGGGTCCGACGGATGGTTTGATTTCGAGATTAACCTCATCGTTGGCATAGACAGCATTGCTTGGCATGGCCGTGATATCAAACATCTCGCCTTGTTCGAGCAGATGGTTGCTGGTCCCGACATCATGTTCAACATTAGCAACTCCCCACTCTCCGGCGGCTATCGTCGCACCACCATATCCGGACGGGACGAACCCCTCGTATGTTAATGTTTGCACGATTGAGGCATTACTGAACGTCAATACCACTTTGTCAAAGTCCACCGGAGTTCCACCGGGTGCGAGTGCAACTGAGAAGTTAAATGTAGTAACAGCTCCATTTGTACCGGTTCCATACACATTCCCAACAACTTCCATCGTGGAGCTAGCCTGTTGCACACCGGTGTGGACCACCTGCTGGCTCTTCTGCGTGGTGAAGAACCCAGCACCCAGTACGACGTACGAGAAAACGGCCGCAACGACAACGAATGCGATCAGCACAATCGCCGCCTCAAGGCCGGTGAATCCCGCGTCAGCGTGTTTCATCGAATTCATTAATTCACCTTCTTTTTACTAGTGGACACTGGACACTCCAGCGCCACAATTGGCCAATTTGTATTAATAGTATATACATTTTTTGTAAAAAACAGCGCAAAAAATGGAGATTTTCATTATAAATATGGAAAAATTCCGACCTTTTCCCCAAAATTATTCGTAAAGCCTACACATTCCTTCCGCCCCTATTAGAGAAAAAACTTTCACTTCCATCTAATATCCGCATCCCCACTTGTTATTATCTGCGTGCATTCAACCGCGCCGCACCAGAATCAGTCAAATGCACCATTCAACCGCAAAACGCATCTGGTGAAATTTGGGGCAAAAAGATATTTTGAGCATTTTTGCCAGAGAGTTGAGAATTCATAAATTTTCATTTGAAAAAAATGGTATTTTATTTTTATCGGATTTAAATGGAATTCACAATGAATAAATTTTTTTCATAATTTTCATCCTTCATCAATTTTTGATGATTTTTTGTTAATACGTTTCGTTGACCTTGCGTTAAGGATTTTTCATCTATCTCGTCATCTTTTAAAAGCAATTCTCTCATTGTTTGTCCCGATTTGAACCAACCCAAGCTGGCAGCTTCCTTTAAATCATCATTTACGTTAACTCCCCGGGACAATTTTAAAATCGTATGTCTGGTGTTCAAACGTTCCGGGAATAGATGTTTTCATACATAACGTCGTGGAAACAGGGAGCGTCGTGGTATCGACATCAAGGACGTAGGAGAATTCCTGGTTGGAAGTTCCATCCGACATTAAACTGAATTGTTCCCCGTATCTGGGTATCCTGCCGCCATTACAGCAATTAATATCACAGATCCAGACCCGGATAGGTACTGACTCTTCTTTACTGTCATCAATCATCCCGTTAACACACATTTTGTTCCCCTGTGTGATATCATAGGCAAGAGGGCCGCATGCACCATTGTTGAGAGCCTGGGATGTAACTGCGGAGGTTAATTCTGCTGATTGAGTATTGGGTAAGCTGGCTGTGACGGTGGATGGCGTGGGAGAGCTGGCCGCGACAGTGGAAGGCGTGGCCGGGCTGGCAGAGGAAGAATTTGAGGGTTGCGGAACAGGCGTGGTGGTGGCCGGGGTTACATTGGGCAACGAAACTGGAGACGGGCCTGGATGGACGAAAAAAAACACGATGACAATACCGATGATGATGACCCCGATGATCGTCAACGGAAGCATCTTCCTTGGATGCTGTACAGGTTGCGGGGCAGATACTCCGGGCGGGGTTCCGGATCCCTGTTGTTCCCGGGAGATTGATGCAGGGGGTGGCAGGCTGGACACTTCTGCAGGCTGGGCCTTGTCTTCCTGTTTTTTAGTAAGATACGCATGAATGGTACTGGCCAGCAGATCAAGGTGTTTTTCAAGCGGGGGCTCCGAGGCATCGAGCCATTGGGATGAACTAATATAATACCGCATCGCGTCCGAAGGTTGGGAATCATCAATACGGAACGGGATAATGGTGAGATTATTGTGGACTGCCCGTTCAACTTCCCGGAGGATATGGGGCGAAGTGTTTGCATGGGAAGAGAAGACCAACACCATGATTTTGCTGGCATCGATTGCGTGGATGAGGGCTTCGGCATAGGTGGTCCCCGGGAGAATATCCCGGGGAGCTATCCAGCACTGGCTATCCTTTAATTCAAGCCACGAGCATATCGCGCCTGCAACCTGCTCGTCCTCAGCCGTGTAACTTATGAAAACATCCTTTCCCATGGATCCAAGCCCTTTCTGGTTTCAGGATTCAGCCGGTTGTTTTGTCGTCCCTGCCTACTCGTGGCCCGTTACCCACTTTGCATTCTCCCGTGAGATAAGGGATTCCACGCGTTCGGCAAGCAGGGGGGTCCGGGTTTTCAACATGCAAGTAAGGACCTGCCTTTGCAAGCCAGAGATATTTTTCATGTTTTAATGCCTCGGCAGTGGACCGGTACGTTGTCCAGTTCTGCTGGAACTGGTACAGCCCTTGGATCCCTTCGAGCACGACGATGGCTGCTCCAAGACCCCCCGTGACATAAACAGAGAGATTATAGTTCGCCGAAAACGGGATGAATGCGGCACAGACTATTTCAATGATCTTCAGGTGCTTGAACCAGTGCTGGTCTAACTGGCTCTTCCGGCTATACCACGCGATCTCAGTCTCGAGTCTGTCCAGTGTGGGATTTGTCTCATTCATTATTCTGCCCCGGGAAATAATCCGATGAAATTATGAAATACTCCTGTTTTTAATACATAATCCTTTCTCCATGGAACCAGAAGAATCTTTAAGAAATTTCATTTTTTTCCAAACCGGGGAAGAATACCGGGACCCCATATAACCCGACCCCTTTATCGTTCATTTCTTATCAGGGCTCCGTAAAATCCGCTCAACCCTGTTGGGACAATCCCTGTTCATTGCCTCCGCGATCAGCAAGTGCGACAGGCGGTTTCATTAAAACGCACGGCCTGGGATGCTCCAAAGAGATTTCCGGAAGAACAGTTCCAGAAAATCCTGTCATTACCCAAACACCCAAAAACAATATGCAAAAAGAAACCGCAATTGAAATGCCCGCCTGCACCGTGTGCGGGTCATCGTAGGTCGAATACTGGAAAGCAGATAACTCGTTTGAATGCATCAGGTGCGGGCACACGTGGAAAAAGGGGAAGTACGGGTTATCTGCCCGGTCATTTTATGGCCTGGGCGAGTTTTTTGCCCAATTCCTTACATGCTGTTTTATCCGCTTCGGTAGGATTGCCCTGCGAGATTACACCCTTTGCGGCGGATCGCATATTGAAGTAGTTTGCAAGGTATTCGATGGATTCGGCAGCCCTCTTCCCGCTGTCGATGACTCCCGCAGACATAAACACGGCATATGGTTTCCCGTTGAATTTATCCCGGGCCTTGACCAGCATGTTCTCAAATACATCCTTCAGCCTGCCGCCCATGTATCCCCAGCTGGTCGCTGAACCGAATGCGATTGCATCTGCTGCAACAAGCTCCTCTATGGTCACCAGCTCTGCCTTCTTTGTGACGACCCCGGCACCTGCTTCTTTCGCACCTTCGGCAACGGCATTTGCCATCTTTTCCGTGTTACCGGTCCGGGAAAAATAAACAACCACGATCTTAGGCATGTCAAATCCCTCCAGATAGACTCATACTTGTTCTGGATATATAAATGCGACTTTCACCGGTGCTGTCAAGGTACTGTTTAATCTACTTGATGCGGTTCTCAGCAAAGAACTGATTATATGCCCTTTTGGAGAAGGTGATCCCCGACAGATCCACATATTTATACATAAGAAAGGAACAGCCAAGAAGAACAAGTGTAGTTATAAAAAATATGCAAATCCCGGTAAAAAGATTCAGCGTGTTGCCGAATAGTATGCCTAATATAAAATACGAAAATGTCAGGATAACAACCATATGAATGAGATATAAGGAGAATGAAATTTTTCCAAGGAATACGAGGATGCGGGAAGAAAAGACCCCTTGGAGCCATCCAGAGTTCAGCAGTGCCGCCAGGATGAAAAAGGCTCCAGTGATATAAATAAAAACCAACGCAGATGTGGACCCCGTCTGGAAAGGTGAAAGACTGATAAAAGATAGCGCTGAAAAAACAGATTGCACAACCCAGTCAATAAAAGAGTAAACCGGTTCAAAGAATGGAATGACGGGATAGGATCCCAAAAGCAGCCCGATGAGGAATACCGTTGCCGCGAATCCCGGATTTTTTAGTTTTTTATACTTCTTGAACGCATCACAGAAAGAGAGATCGGCAAGGGCCATCCCCAAGATGAATGCAAGATAATAGGTATTTAAAAACACGAGTACGGCCACGATATAAAATACCCAGCGATTGCGAAGTTTTCCAAAGAGCGACGCAAAGGAAAAAACAATAAAACTCCCGATAAACTCAATTGTCATTGTCCATAATACGGCCGTATATTCAGTACTGTTCGCTATAAAAGGTACATATTGCCCCTGGACAAAGACCCCCAAAAATGCTTGTGAGAGCATGGTTTTTATGGCATTTGCGTTCATAAGTCCTTCGGGTCCCGGAGCGATAAACAAGTACACGATGAGGATCAAGAACAAAACCGGGATCAGCAGGCGGATATAACGCCGGACTGCACCGGATACGAGAACAACCTGATTTCTGCTCTTAAAAAATGTATACGTAAGGACGTAGCCACTCAAAATAAAAAAAATGCAAACACAGAAGACCCGGCCGAAAAAAAAGAGTCCGGTGATAAGAGCAATGAAAAACGAGGAACTTGTAATGAATAAGGGGCAGAAATGTCCCAGGTACACTACAAACGCGGCCGTTCCCCGTATTCCTTCAAGGTATTGGATCTTTTCTGCCATGTTATATGATTTAACATATTATGTTAGGGCGATAAAAGGGAATGGTTAAAAAATTTAGGGTTACGATGTCACTTTCCGCCACAATCAGGTCATTTTGCTTTTGCCGCATTTTGTATTATGGTCATCCACTTGTCTTCCCCGTTTACCACAATCCCGCATTCTTCAGCACGACTGCAGCCTCGTGGACACGATACCGGAGATCACGGTCGGGTGCTCCGAGAGGGGAGACCCGGGTCAAGGCGTTATAACGGTTTGACCGGTCATAATCCGGCATTTGTAATCCCTGTCCCTCCGTCTCTCCCGCCCCAAAGAAGAAACAGGCCATACCCCACAAAGACAATGCCGACAATAACAGACGTGAGCAGGACCTGCGGCGACTGCGCCGGCACATCGATCCCTCCAAGGGAGATCAGCGAGCGGAAGTCGAAGAGGGCATGGATGCCGACAAGGGGCCAGATGCTCCCTGTTCGTAAACGGAGTGCGGCAAAGGTCACCCCGAGGCCGAATGCCGCGACCGTGTCAGCGAGAGTAAACACCGGGTCCCATACGCCGCCGAGGATATTGAGAAGGTGAGGCGCCGCAAAGAGAAAAGAGCTCACGACGACCGCACCGATCGCGCCGGTCGGGAGGAGCGTGGAAAGTATCAGGCCGCGGAAATAGGTCTCCTCTGCAAACCCGATCAGGAGGGTCAGGGCGGCAAATGCAAGGATGACGGGAGGTGCGGTCACTTTGATGCCCTCTCCCAGCGAGAGGAGGGCTACGGCAACGGGCAGGACAAAAAGCGGAACCTGTGCCCACCGGATACCCGTGGTGTATCCTGCGGTCTTCCACCAGTCAAGACGCATGAGCAGGAAGATCCCGGTGATGGCAAGAACAAGATCCTCTGCCGCCAGCTGCACGAGGCTCCCCATCAGGACTATCCCGTTTATCATGCTCATGGCAACCGCCACACATGCGACAATCAGCAGGAACAGGAGAGCGCTGCGATAGGGGTGCTCCATCGTGAAACGGGAAAGCGTCATGGAATGCCGGTCTCCAACAATATCTCAAGTATACATGATTTACCCGGTCCGGGTCTGGTGCGTTGCCGGTGGATTTCTGGATACAGATTCATCAGTGTCCTGAGGGGTCCCTTTTGCCCCATCCGCGTCCCAGTATCTCGCAGAACAGGCTTTGCGCTACGATGATCCGCTCCACCTCACTGATATCCACGCTCTCATTGGTTCCGTGGATGCGCGAACATGATGCGTCTTCGGCACCCCACAGGATGAACTCTGCCCGTGGCACAACGCTTTGGAGCACGCGCAGCAGGGGGATCGAACCTCCGGCCCCTGTTTCCCAGGCCGGTTTTTTAAAGGCGGCTTCCAGTGCACGGCAGGCTGCCGCAAACCCGGGACCGCCGGCAGGGCAGATGAACCCGGAAGATGCACTCACTTCCCGGATCTCAACATGGGCATTCCACGGTGCGGCTGCTTTGAGGTGATCCATCAGGATGTGCAGCTCGTGACGGGCATCCGCATCCGGGGAGATCCGCATGCTGATCGCTGCGGCAGCCCGGGGGATCAGGATATTGGAGGCAGCGCTGATGGAGGGAGCATCGATCCCGATCACCGTCACGGAAGGTTTTGACCACAAGCGTGAACTGAGCGTTCCGGTGCCGATGAGATCCACGCCATCGAGCACCCCGGCACTCGCCCGGTAGATCTCCTCCGGGTACTCCGTGTCCCCGCCGGTACCTTCCCGGAGACCCCGGACTGCCACATCGCCACGGGAATGATGGAGCGTTGCCAGTATCCTGACGAGGCAGACCAGCGCATCAGGTGCCGCTCCCCCGAATGCTCCCGAGTGCACCGGGTGATCGAGCGTCCGGACATCGATGATGCAGGAAACCTCCCCCCGCAGTGTTGTCGTGAGCGACGGGTTTCCGACGGAGAGGCTGCCATTATCGATGATGGCGAACGCATCGCACTGGAAAAGGTCCGGGTGCGCGGTGACGAATTCTTCGAGATGGCCGGCCGTCTCCTCCTCTCCCTCGATGAGTACCTTCACTCCCACGGGTGGTTTTCCTCCAAAGATCGCGAGGGACGCGGCTATAATCATAATCCCTGACTTATCATCGGCTGCTCCCCGCCCGTATATCCGCCCGCCCTTCTCCACCGGCATCCAGGGATCCGTCTCCCAACCGTCCTCCTGGTGTGCAGGCTGGACATCGTAATGGGAATACATCATGACGGTCGGCATACCGGGAGGGGCCGGGATCTCTCCGTACACTGCGGGGTATCCCCCGGGGATATCCATCAGGCGGGCGTCCTGCAGCCCGTACCGTTTCAGCACCGAGACCGTTGCATCCGCCATCGCATGGACGGGTCCGGAGGGGTAGCCGGGAAATGCCACCGATGGATGCCGGATGAGACTTTTGAGATCCTCCACTACTTCGGGCATCATGGCTCTGGCTTTCTGGCGAATCTCCCCGGCCGTTAATTCATTTCGTATGATGATTCCCCCGCCTTTTCTTTCTCTCAAATCAGTACTTCTCTGATTGTTGATAGATGATGCGACTTGTATATACGATCCTGACAAAAATCAGAAGATCTGGTTCCGGCTATGAATTAACGAGATCAAACCGACGCGATCTTCGGGAACTTTTCAGGACTGGCAAACAGGTTCTGTTGCATTGACAGTTCAGTTAAAAAATCCTGACATGATGAACTACTAGCGTGCAGCTGTAATTGTGATCATACCTTCCGGCGCGTTGGATGGCAGGAAATTCCGGGCAGGTATGCAACCGTGAAACGACGAAATATAGCAATACCTCATCTTCATAGCATGAAGTTACAGAGACACCCGTAAAAATGGATCCGGTTATTTCCGGTCATGCGCGATGCCAAAGAGCATCACGATGCCAACCAGTACCGTCGCAACCCCCGCGACACTCAGGACGATCCCGATAACGGGCGTCAGGGTATTGGCAGAGAGGATACCGGCAACTATCAGGAGCGCACCAATGAGCATCGCCCCGACCGGAACCATGACGGGATCAGTGATAGAAATCTCTCCGTGACGTGGGAATTATATAAAACAATTGGTATTTACACGTTGTCATGACAACGGTCTTACGCCAGTTCATGTTCGCAGACGGGATGTGCCCCGGCAACCGCATCCGGGGAGTGATGCTCTGGTTTCAAAACGTCAGTGTTTTATAATTTTGAAATTTATACCGGTGCTGGTACGCAGACATTCACCCAGGTAACCCTGCCTCTCATCCGGCAGCATGCCGGAAAGGTGTGATAAAATATGGAGATCAGTGCCCCGACCACCATCCTTATTGAAGTATATGTTGACCCGGGCCGGTGCAACAACTGCGGTATCTGCATCACGATGTGTTCGATGGGCGTCTTTGCGAACAACGGGGATGGCATCTATCCTGAGAGGAGCCAGCTCTGCTGTTCGTGCTTCAAATGCAACGAGTTTTGTCCACGGCATGCCATCAGCACCCGGTGGATTGTACGTGCATGATTTCGGCCGGTTGGCATCCAGTCTTCCACCACCCGGCAACGTGGTGCAGTATTTTTCCCCGGACCGGATAAATCATGTGCAGGTACGACCGCACCCATCTGTACAAACGACCTGATTGACAGGGCTGTGAATTATCCGCCGGCATGGAATGCAGTTCCTCCCACCAGACCTTCTATAAACCCCAACGTGGTACCATATCAGATCAGGGAAAGGATGATGATGCGACAGGAACGCGATTCACTGGGCACCCGGGACGTACCGTCGGATGCATATTACGGCATCCAGACGCTCCGGGCCGCGGAGAATTTCCCGGTCAGCGGCCGGCGGGAACGCCCGGAACTGATACGGGCGTATGCGCTCGTCAAAAAAGCGGCGGCACTCGCGAACATGGAACTCGGCGTGCTGGATCGGGAACGGGGCGGGGCGATCGTGGCAGCCGCAGACGAGCTCTATACAGGAAAATTCGCCGACCAGTTCCCGGTGGATATCTACCAGGCCGGTGCCGGCACGTCGTTTAACATGAACGTGAACGAAGTGATCGCGAACCGCTCACTTGAGATCCTTGGCCGGCCGCGGGGCGACTATGATTTTATGAGCCCCAACGACCATGTCAACCTCGCCCAGTCCACCAACGATACCTTCCCGACCGCATCCCACATCGCGATCATCACCGATGCCGACCGGCTCATTGCCGGGCTGGACGCACTGGCCGGGGTGCTCACCCGGAAGGGCTGCGCGTTCGATGCCCTGCCAAAGACCGGCCGGACGCACCTGATGGACGCCCTGCCGGTCACGCTGGGCGACGAGTTCCATGCGTATGCGGCCGCGGTCGCACGGGCGGCAAAAAAAGTGCAGCAGCGCCGGGACGATCTCCTTGAGGTCGCGATTGGCGGGACGGCAACCGGGACCGGCGAGAGCGCCCACCCGGATTATCGGGAGACGGTGATCCGGCACCTGCGCAGGCTCACGTCGTTTGACCTCGTTCCCGCCCGGGACAGCTTCGAAGCCCTCGAGAGCAGGTCCCAGATGGCCGCGTTCTCGGGATCGCTCCGGGAGCTCGCGCTCGAACTGATCCGGATCGCAAACGACCTGCGGCTCATGAACTCCGGGTCCACGGCCGGTCTCGACGAGATCACGCTTCCTGCCGTTCAGCCCGGGTCCTCCATCATGCCGGGAAAGGTGAACCCGGTCATGGCCGAGTGCCTTGACATGCTGGCGTTCGAGGTGATCGGGCACGATACCACCGTTGCGCTCGCGGCGCAGGCGGGGCAGTTCGAGCTGAACGTGATGACACCGGTGATGGTGCACAACATCCTTGAGTCCATCTCCCTTTTCACTAACTACCTCCCGGTCTTCTCCACCCGCTGCATCGACGGGATTGTCGCTCACGAGGCACGCATGAGGGCATATGTGGGCACCAACCCGATCCTCGCTACGTTCCTGACCCCGAAGATCGGGTACCTGCACGCGGCCGATATTGCCCACGAGGCGATGGAGAAACGGCGTGCGATCCGGGACCTTGCGGTCGAGAAGGGGATCCTGACCGTGGCAGAAGCAGACGAGCTCTTCGATATCACCAAGATCACGAAGAACCACTACCATGACATTAACCGGGGGGCACCCGGGTCCGGGCAAAAATCATAACCCTGTGTCGAACCCGTACCGGCACAACGGGAATGAGCGTTGCCCGGACGTGATCTTACGGGCCGGCCGCGGGAGTATGGTTTACGGTGCTGTTCGGTACCCGTGCGGAAAATTGCCGGCAGATGACCTTTGCAAACGAGAGGTTCTGCAGGGTCCCGCGGCACAGGTTAGGGCTCTGGTAATTACTTACCTGTGTCCCGATGTCTGTACAGCCCGCTGTAGAGAGAACGAGGAGGAGCACTGCAATAACCATCACCGTTTTCAAGACACCGGTATTCATGTGATCCGATCTGTATGTGTGGCGGTGAAGTATATGCCTTTTTTTGGTCATGGCTTCCGGCACCCTTTCAGATTCAGCGGCCGTGCACTCGGGAAAGCATTTCTTTTCGCATCGTAAAAGAGATGGCATATATGAGCACGAGAACAGGTTTTCTCTATAAGCTGGCGCTCTTCAAGCAACGCTACACGAGGGGCACGTCATGGACACAGATCATCCTGAACTTCGGGATCATTACGGCAAATGCCAAATTGTTCCAGGATTTCTTCTCCATCCATCTCGGCCTGACGCTGCCGGAGGTCATTGCGATATCCATCCCGGTCTACATCATCTTCTGCTTCGTGATCGGGTTTTTTGATGAGAAGTCCGGGTTCTGGCAGATCGAGAACGACCTGAACTACCGGGTTACTCCCCTCTCGGAAGAGATGCTCGCACATATCCGGGAGATCCGGAAAAAACTCGAATAATCCCTGACTGTACCATGAGATGACGGTGAGGAGCAGCGTACGGATATTGTCCATTTTTGTCTCCGGATAATGCTGCTTCCCCATATCCCAATCCTTAAACCTGCCGGGCGGGAAACAGACTATCGATGAAACGAGCGCTTCTGTTTGCACGCGGGATTCTTCCTTCATGCGTACCGACCGCTGCAGATGCATTCCCTGTGCTGCATGCGGTCATGGCCACGTTACCCTCGGGGGTTCGATTGATTATCACATCACCTCCAGACCGCTCCACGGTTCATAATGCCCAGGTGCCATTGCTACACGCCAGCGGGTCGGCATGTCCCATCATCATGCTTTTATTGAGGCAAGGAACGTGGTGCCGATGAACAGGGCAGAGCCCGGTACCGGTGAGATTCCGCCATCCGGGCTGGATGCGGATCTCACCAGAAAAATCCTCGACCGGCAGGTGAGCGAGATTACCGAACAGTGCATTTACGAAAAACTCGCCGGGACCACCCGGCAACCGCACAACCGCGAAGTGCTCGAACAGATTGCCCGTGAGGAGCACGAACATTACGGGATATGGAAAAAGTATACCGGCCGCGATGCCGCTCCCAACCGCGTCCGTGTCTGGATATATTACCTCATCGCCCGGCTGCTCGGGCTGACGTTTGCGATCAAGCTGATGGAGAACGTGGAAAAGCGGGCGCAGGAACCTGACGAGCCACTGCTTGATGCGATTCCGGAGATGCCGGCGATGCTCGCCCGGGAGAAAGCCCACGAGCAGGAACTTATCGCGCTCATTGATGAAGAACGGTTGCGGTACGTCGGCTCGGTGGTGCTCGGCCTCAACGATGCACTGGTGGAGTTTACCGGAACCCTTGCGGGCCTCACGTTTGCGCTCCAGAACCCGCAGATAATCGCCGTCGCCGGCCTTATCACCGGTGTTGCAGCCTCACTCTCCATGGGGTCTTCCGAGTACCTCTCCCAGCGGTCCGAGACCAGGGTCACCACCGATCCACTCCGGGCAGCGGTCTACACCGGCATCACCTATATCGTGACCGTCGCGATCCTCATCCTACCGTTCCTCCTCCTTAAAAACCCGTATACAGCCCTCCTCCTCACCCTGGCCGGGGCGGTCATCGTGATCTTGGTCTTCACCTTCTACATTGCCGTCGCAAAGGACCTGCCGTTCTGGAAACGGTTTGTCGAAATGGCCGCAATCAGCCTCGGTATTGCGGCGATCTCCTTTGTGATCGGGCTCTTCATCCGGATCATCCTGAACGTGAACGTGTAAAAAGTAAAAGATCCCTGTCCGGTGATCGGGTATCCTCCCGTACCCGCTCGTGCACTGCCGGAACCATGGGAAAAAACCCGATGACTTTTTACCGATAACGACATTGAACAACATACCGGACGGTGCGCCCGAATTCAAAAATATACATGACGGCATGCGGCAGTTTGTCAGGATCCGGCAACTGCCATGGCGTGAACCTGCCTGTGGTGATGTACGTTGATGCGATATCCCCCTCTCCCCCGGATCAGGCTGAATCTCAGGGCAAAGATCCTCCTGCTCTTTCTTATCGTCTCGCTGGTCTCCCTTACCGTCACCGGGTACTTCGCATTTTCGGCGATCAGCACGGTCAGCGAATTTTCGCAGGGCAGCAGCCAGATGCTGGGGGAGCGTGCGGTCAATGAAAGCACCACTGCGCTCACGAATCTCGGGGAAGAGTACCTGCTCCAGATCGTGTCTGACCAGGCCGTTATTACCGATACGCTCTTTGAAGATACTGATTCGGAGATGGACATCCTTGCCGCATATACGGCTGAAGCCCAGCGCAATCCCGCGATCGTCCCCCTCGTGCCCGTGTACTCCCAAAAGAACCCGCCGTCAGATCCCATGAGCGGATCCGTGCTGGTGTTTGCCCCCGGCGCGTCGGCCGCGCCGGGCTCGGATGAGGTGCGGACCCTTGCCGGCATGAGCGATCTCCTCAAAGCGGTATATACGACCGATGAAAACATGACCAGCATCTATGTTGGCACGGACTCCGGCATGATGCTGATCTATCCCGGCACGGGAAATCTTCCTGCAGGCTTTGATCCCCGGACCCGCGACTGGTACCAGAGAGCGGCTGAAAGCGATCAGAATATCTGGTCACCGGCACCCTACGTGGACGCAGCCGGCCACGGGCTGATCATGACCTGCTCGCGCTCCGTCGCCAGCCAGCAGTACGGCCAGTGGGTGATAGGCTCTGACGTGTCGGTCAATACGATCAACAATGACTTCCTCAACCGGACGCTCGGTGGTGGTGGGGATGCGGTGCTTCTCGGGAGTGACGGGACGGTCATCAGCCGCCCCGGGCTTGCGGCCGGGGAAGTACTCTGGGACGAGCCGTTTCCTGAAGAGAACGCGTTTACCGGCGGAAACCCCGGTCTTGTTGCTGTCGCCCGTAACATGACTGCCGGGAAGACCGGGATCGAGAAGGTCTGGTACGGCGCCAACGAGACCTATGTTGCCTATGCGCCGGTCCAATCGATGAACTGGAGCCTTGCCATCGCCATGCCGGTCAGCCGGATCACGCTGCCTGTGCAGGACATCGCGGGAAAGATCGGGAACGTGACCCGTTCCACCGGGGAGACCATCACGTCACAGACCGACCGGCTCATGACGGTTTTTGCGCTCCTCTTTTTTATGATACTTGCAATTGTGATTTTCATCGCGGTTGCCCTTACCCGGATTATTACGCGGCCAATCGAATCCCTGAAAAGAGGGACCCTCGCGCTTGGCGAGGGAGACCTCACCTACCGGCTCACGATCCAGTCCGGTGACGAGTTCGAGGACCTTGCCAGCTCGTTCAACACGATGGCTGACGACCTCAAAAAGAATATCGAGAACCTCCGACAGACGACTGCCGAGAAGGAGCGGTACGCAAAAGAGCTCGAGATCGCCAAAGACATCCAGGCCAGTTTCCTGCCGGCGTCGGTTCCGCGCATACCGGGCTTTGACATCGCCGCGGTGGCGATTCCGGCCATGGAAGTTGGCGGCGATTTCTATGACTTTGTCCCGGTGGGCAGGAACCGTCTGGCGTTTGTGATTGCCGATGTCTCGGGAAAAGGCGTGAGCGCTGCACTCTTCATGGCGATGTCCCGGACCCTCATACGGGCGAGCCTTGAGCGGGAACATGACCCGGCAGCAGCCCTGCACGAGGCAAACCGGCTGATTGCCCGGGACGCCCAGTCAGGTATGTTCGTTACCGCGTATACGGCCGTCCTTGAACCCTCCGGGCGAACGCTTGCCTGTGTAAACGCCGGCCATAACCCTCCACTCATCGTCCGCGGGGATACCGGCGAGGCGGTTTTCATGCATGAAGGCGGGATCGCAATGGGCATTCTTGACGAGATGGAAAGCACCGTTGAGACCGTTCAGCTCCGGCAAGGCGATATGATCGTCATGTATACGGACGGCGTCACTGAGGCGTTCAACACGCAGTTTACCGCGTTCGGGGAGGAGCAGCTGGCCCGGACTGCCGTGGAATGTCGTACTCTCTCAGCACCGGCAGTCATCGATCGTATCCTCGCTTCGATCCGGGCATTTGCCGGTACCGCCCCTCAGTCGGATGACATTACGCTCATTGTGATACGGGTGCTCTAAAGGGTGGACTGCAATCGCAGCGTTTGGGGCATCACAGTTTATGGATATACCTAATGCAGGTATCCTGTAGTGCGCCGGCGACCGTTTTTGGGCGATATCAAAGGATGTCGGATCCCTGGTGATGCCCGCAACTCCGGTACCTCACAACAATATTGATTGCTCATCCCCCTGCTTTTTAAATTTATGCCCGTTTTCCCTGCCGATATGCCGTACCGACGCTGCCCGGCACAGGAAAGTTCATCACAACAGCCACAAGAACCGTTCATATGGAGGATGCGCTGAGCTGGTATATCTCGGGCATGGCCCTCCAGGCGCAGGACAAGCATCAGGAAGCGCTCAATGCATTCGAACAGTCTCTTTTAATCGATCAGGGAAATGCGGGTGCATGGACCGGGAAGGGAATGGCGCTCGCCATGCTCGGGGAGTATCATCAAGCGATCCAGTCGTTCGACCGGGCGGTCGCTCTTGGAGAACAGAACCCCTTTGTCTGGTATAGTCGCGGCCTCGCGCTCCATTTTCTCGGGCGGGATGACGAGGCGGTCCAGTCATATGACCGGGCGCTCCTGAATGATCCGGCAAACCAGCTTGCATGGACCGGGAAGGGAGATGCACTGCGTACGCTGGAGCGGTATGACGGTGCACGCGAGGCATACGAGACCGCCCTCCGGCATGCACCGGATACGGTAGCGGCACTGCTCGGTATCGGCATGGTCGCATTCGAGCTTGCGGACTACCGGCAGGCCGGGGAGTACTGCCATAAGGTCCTCGCACTTGAGCCTGCAAACCTCATCGCGCTGACCACTTTGGGTGCTGCGTCCGTTGAAGAGAAAGAGTACGACCGGGCGGCGGGTGTCTTTGACCGGGCCCTTGCGGTCGACAATCACTTTGCCCCGGCCGTTTCCGGCAAAGCGGGATTGTTATGCGAGCTTGGCAAGTTCCCAGAGGCGCTCCTGCTCTTTGAACAAGCGCTCGCTCTTGATCCAGCTCTGCCGGATGCCTGGATGGGCAGAGGTATGGTGTTGGGCAACCTGGGCAGGGATGACGAGGCGATGCAGGCATTCGACCAGGCGCTTGCACTCAACCCGGACTGCGCCGCATGCTGGTACTCGGAAGGGCCGTTGTTCCGGTTTTCCTGCCGGCTGGAGAGTCGCATCGCGGACGTGTCACGGGCGTTCCCGGTCAACCCGAACGTGGCTGATGCCTTCAGCAACCGGGCGTTCGACCTGCAGCGATCCGGCCTCTTGGAGGACGCCGTCCAGGCGTATGATGATGAGATCGGACACGACCAGCAGTCCGCACTCCTCTGGTATAACCGGGGCACGGCGCTTGATGCGCTGGGAAGGTACCAGGAAGCGATTAGTTCCTACGATAAGGCGGTTGAAGCTGATCCCGGTATGGCGGCGGCCTGGTACAACCGGGGACTCGGAGAGAACGACCTCGGGCACTACGAAGCTGCGATCGCTTCTTTCGATCGTGCCGCCGCGCTGGACACCCGCGCGGCCCCGGTCTGGATGGCAAAAGCAATCACGTACTACAGGACGTATCTGTTCGATGAGGAACTCGCGGCGTACGATGAAGTCATCAAGCGTGACCCCCACGACGCGGCCGCCTGGTACAACCGTGGATTAGTCCTCCAGCAGATGAACCGGAACCGCGACGCCATCCTCTCGTTCGAACAGGCCATCTCCGTCGACCCGGGGCTTGCGATTGCCTGGTACAACAAAGCGGTCATACACGGCCGGGACGGTTCGTATGAGCTTGCGCTCAAGGAATTTGACCTCGTGCTCTCGCTTAACTCCCAGCACATGCTCTCATGGTTCGGCAAGAGCCTCGTGCTCATCAACCTTGGGAAGATCAACATGGGAAAGAAGGCATTTATCCGGGCTAACCAGCTGGCTCTTAACCTCTCGCTCATGCGGCGCATCTATGGGGGAGCGCTTTTTCTCTCAAAAAAGAGCCGGAGCTATGCCGGCAGGCTGGACAGGAAAGTCCGTTTGCCGCGGGATACGGGCCGGTTCTGGTGCCATGCCGGTAAAGACCTATTCCATCACCAGAAGTATGATGAGGCGATCACCGCATTCTGCCGTGTAATCGCCCTTGACCCGGAGAACGCCCGGAGCTGGCATTATCTCGGGCGCGCGTATACCAGTCTTGGCAGGTATCAGCAGGCGCTCGAGGCATACGGTCATGCAATCGCGATCAATCCCCTCGATAAAGCGGTCTGGAACAACAAGGGTCTCATCCACCGGCACATGGGCCAGGAGGAGATTGCCATCGCCGCGTTCCAGCGTGCGACCGGGATCGATCCGGGATATTTCAATGGCTGGTACAACCTCGGTCTCGTCTACCTCGATCAACAGCAGTATGACAAGGCCCGCGACGCGTTTGACCACGCCCTTGCCATACATCCCGGCGATCCGCGGGCCCTCAACCGGAAGCAGTTTGCAGAGCAGGCAGGCAGCAGGCCCTTAAAAAAACCATAAGATCATCGGGCTCTGCAACCTGCAGGATATGCGGGCGACTCCCGTTAGGTATATCGTTCGGCACCAGAAAATGAACTGTGCACCGCCACTGCCGGTTCCCTTTAAGGCAGGGGGATCTGCGACCATGCAGGAAGCGGGCATCATCGCGACCGGCAAACAACCGGGCTATTTCCCGGACTCTGGTATCCCGGATTCTTCCGGTGTGGGCGGCGTGGTCCATACTTTCCAGCAGAAGCCCGCAATTCCAAGCACGACAAAGACGATAAGGAGAATCAGGCTCCAGATGTTCTCCGCGACATCGGTACTGACGGGGAGGTTCATGCCATACACATCGTTGAAAATGCCGATAACGATTGCCACGACAAAAAAAAGGAGGGCACCGACAATGATCCCGAGGATTGCTGCGGCCGCCAGCCGCAGGGAATCGGGTTTTTGCTCTTTTTCTGCCATAAAGTGCATGGAAACCTGTTTGGTATTAAACCTTGCCGGCATGTCCCGACGGCAACGGGCAGTGTCCCTCTCATATCCCCGGGCTCCATTGGCGTTCTGTGGATTCCGGCACCAAAGACCCTTGTTCGGGAATTTTCCTGCTACGGAACACCACACTACAGACGGCGATGCAACCGGGATTCCACAAAACATATATCATTTCTGCGGCGTTCTCCCGATGACGTAAGAGTCATATTTATATTACCAAATGTTTAACTTTCTTTACAAACGAGGCGTCATGAAACGGAACACGTTCTATCTCATTGTCGGCTGCGTTGCGGTCTTCCTGCTCGCTATATTCTGGTATTCCGATGTGACCCATGAATCCTTCCTGATCATGATCTCATTCGTGGTCGCAGTTGCGTTATTGTATCTTCTACGAAAGACGGTCAAGGATTTTGCTGAGGACGAACGGGCCGCACGGATCACGGAGAAAGCGGCACTGCGAACCCTCCAGGTCTTCTGGGTGCTCTTCTGTGCGTTTTCCATAGGTGCTGTCGCGCAGATCCTGCACGAACCATCATTTCCCCCCCGGGAGTTTTACCCGTCTTCGCAACCATATGTTCCGGAGACCCTGCACCTCCGGTCACTGGGATATGTGCAGCTTGGCCTGCTGGTCCTGACGATCTTCCTTTACGTGGGGTTCAGGTTCTATTACGCCCGGAAATACGGGGAGTGGGAGACCGATGAAGAATAAGATCAAGGTGTTCCGCGCGATGCACGACCTCACGCAGGAGGATCTGGCAAAAGCGATCGGCGTGACACGCCAGACCATCCTCGCCATCGAGAAGGAGAAATACATCCCGTCACTCGATCTCGCGTTCCGGATCGCCCGGTATTTCGATGTCAGTGTCGAGGAAGTGTTCCAGTACGAAGAGGGAGTCAGGACGGTCGATGTCGATTAATCGTTTTGATTGATATTTACGATCTCCTCCACGATCAGAAAAGATTCTTCTTTTTTAGCACACCACCTTTCAGAGATATTAACCGTGATATCTGCGTGCAATTTGTTCGTGATGGAGATGCTGGTCGATTGGATCGTCTGGTAATAGGAAAAAGGCAATGGGATTCCGCACGACCGCAATGCAAGCGGGTATGCAGGAAAATAAAAAAACGTTCGGAGATAGTGAACACGATTATGGAAGCGCGGATATGTTACTTCAGGATAGTGAGAAAACAAGAGGTAATCGTGATATGCCGCGTCATACCCCTACGACCGGTTCTTCTTCCGGCTCCATAAAACAGAGAACGGCACCGGCGCCGAGCAGAATAATTGCAGGTGTATACCAGTAGAGCAGGTAGAGTGTGCCGGCAATGGGAACGGAGAGGGTGATCCAGACGGATGACGAGAGGAGCATCCAACCTGCAAACCTGGTATGGGTGTTCGCAATCGCAGATCCCATCAGCCCAAGGCTGGCAAAGAGCGCGGCCTGCACGCCGGAAAGTGTTACATCAGATGCCCCGGCTGCGGTAAAAATGACGTATATTGCCGTAACAATTCCCAAAAATGCCCCCAGTGCTCCAACGATGAACTGTTTTTTCATGAATTATGATTCAGCTGCCGGATACCTATAAATGCTCCCCCAAAGCAGGATGGTGTGCACATCAATCTGCGTCTGGAAAACCATCTGACAAACGCTCAATGAGTATTTTTTATGCATTTGGGTGATTTTTCAGGGTCGCAACCCCGGTTACCCCTCCAATTCCCCTGACTGTGAGAAGCATTTTTGCAAACTGAACCTGATTTTCATGTTTGCGCATTTCACAACTGATCCTTTGTTAAATCCGCCCGTACCCGGATACTCCGGTTTTCCATGGGACAAACCTGAGGTTTATACCGATTCTATGCAGCAAAACCCCATTACGACCAAAATATTTATTAATTGATAAATTAATCAGAATTATAACCCTTTCCGGTAGGAGGTGGAATCGAGATGGCAGCAGCAAAGAAGCCCGCGAAGAAGACCGCCAAGAAACCCGCCAAGAAGGCAGCCGGAAAGAAGAAATAACCCGACCGGCATAATTTTTCTGTTTTTTAGTGATTTTTCAGGTAGGTTTACCTGTTTAGGGTATTCTGTTGAGAAGCAGCGGCCGTCATCTTTCGTGCTCCCTATCTCCTCATTTGTCCGTTCCCATCTCATCTTTTTAGATCCCTGCGCCTCTCGTTATGTGGGAATTTTTTTAAACTGAAGATCAATACCCTGCAGATCCGTAATCTGGCCTGCCAGCAGCGGAATGTAATTATAGAAATATACGGTCTGGTCAAGGGCCAGCGTCTCATTATAGGTGATTTGACTGATACCGTAGTTCCTTGACCGGACATTGAGTGTGATCTCATACTGGGCGGGCCGGGCATTTCTGGGTGTAAACACAGCATGCACCTGGATAAAATCCCACCATGACTGATCGGGGATGCTGCTCCCACCGCAGGGGTTGAAACTTATTGCGCTGCCCATCTGGCCAACGCCCTGTACCCATCGGGTATAAAAATCATTCATATCTTCAGCGGAAATACCGGTCACATGGGGGGTATCGGATCGTGTTCCGTAGCTGGCATCGTTTGCAATCGTGGGAAACGCCTGTTGCATGACACAATTGCTGACGCTGAGAAATGACGTGTTATACGTAAACGAATTTACGTAGGGATCGTCGGGTGCCGGTACATATGTTGTCGGGATAGCCAGCGTTGCTGCCGGTACTGCGGGTGAACCATTCCCGGTTGCTGCCGGCAGTGTGGCAGTCAGTACCGGAGTTATTTGCGCAATTACAGCATTTGCCGGGACCGGAGCGCTGGCGGATGGGGTCACTTTTGCCGTGAGGGGCGCTGTTGATTGAGAGGCAGGTGCCGGGCCGGTCGATGAATTCGATGTCGAGCAACCGGAAATCATGCACAACCCGCATACCATGATCAGAAGAACCAAACAGGCGCCGGCATTTCGCATCTGGATCAAATAAGTATGACCAGATTACGCTAATAACAATATGGCATTATAGCTGGTCCTGAAAAACAGTTCATGCTGCCGCGTGAATATCCCCCTGGTAGTTGGTTCTTTTTCTCGTGTTCAGGTTATGATTTCACGCATCTCTCCATAAGCCGAGATTGCACGAAGGGTGTGCAGAAAATGTAGGTCAGGAAAAAAATTATGCAGTACCTGCGCTGTCGTAGAGCAGGCAGATATACCTCATCGTGAACACGCCAATGAACGGAGAGATTATGATCTGGAGGATGCTCCCGACAAAGGGAATCCCGACGAAGGAAATCGCCGTGAGGATCATGGCAACAATCAGAACAAGTACTATCATGATCAGCAGGGCGACGATATACCTGCCCCAGCCGATCTTACGGATTGTTGCAAGGATCATGGTAAAATTGAATGCCTCGCCGATCGAACCAATCCGGGCGAACCGAACCACACCGACAATCGCAAAGAGCCCGATGATGAAAGCGAGAATGGCGCTCACCACAATCCCCGCCACAAGGGTTCCGATTGCTGCGCCCATCCCGGTCACGTTCCCCGTCGCCACCTGCGGCATCATGGTAAGGAGAGCAGGAACAAGCGTGAGCAGGAGGACGACTATCACCGGTATCGAATAAATGATTTCGATGACGATGTACCTTATACCATCGGAAAAAAGGGTACAGTAGCCCGATATCTCAGGCAGCGGTTTCTCGTTGCGGAGAATCTTCAGCATGAACCCGCCGTAAAAGGCGCTCAAGAGTACCGCAACAATAAGGGCGACGGCGATGCTGCCAATCAGGAGCGGATAATCCGTTATACCGCCCATCGATAAAGCCATGATCATGACCACAAGCACGATCGGGATCGCTGGCAACAGGGTAAGAACAATCAGCAAAATCCATGTGACCGGATTCCCGGCAAGACCTTCCTTTGCATAGGCAAACGCGTCTTTTACTAACGTACCGTATTCCATACCATCATCATCCTTGCTGTTAAAAACCATCGGCAACCTGTTTTATCCGGTACCGATCCCGATTATGTAGGACAGGTTTTCGGAATATAAATTTACCGAAATATTTCTGCAGAAAAGGGGAAACGGTAAAATTTTTGCATAAATTGAAAGACTGGGATTGGGCCGTCACGAGTAATTGTTTTTTTTGAGATATCTGGCGAAAATTTTTATAAAAACTGTCTCAAACGGATAACCGGACCATCCTACCAATAATGGATCTCCGCTCTGTTGAAATGATCGGGATCATACCATATAAAAAAATCAACGCCTTAAAATATCAGGAAAAATGCGCCGACCGGGACTCGAACCCGGGTTTAGGCGTTGGCAACGCCTAGTGATAACCACTACACTATCGGCGCAGTGCGCTTAAAAGGATGAGCATTCAAAGAATTTAAGTATATCGAACTCCGGCGACGTCCTGCCCGTCTCGGGGCCCCTGAATTCGGGCAGAACATATCGATCACCGTGAGAATTCCGGACGTGAAGACACCAAGGCCGGGGGTTGAGAGTAAAACAATCTCTCACAATTTTTATTTACTTCATAGCGGGAAATGCAAAAACCTGTACAAAATATCATCTAAAATTGTTGGCAAAATCCAACATCTTAAAGTACGCAACCGCCGTATCTACTACCAGATGATCCCTCTCTTCGTGGATTGCTCAGGCAGGCCGGTGGTCGTGTTCGGAGGGGGGGAAGTCGCGGCCCGGAAGGCGGAACGTTTCAGCCGGGAAGCCGAGGTGCTGATGGTCAGCCGCTCGTTTTCATCGCGATGCCGGGACCTGCCGGCCCGCCACCGCGAGCTGGACGTGAAGCGCGTCCCGGACGAGGTGATCGCTGAAATTATCCGCCCCGCTTTTCTCGTGGTCGCGGCATTGTCAGATACGGAGCAGAACAACCGGATTGGGATGATCTGCCGGGAGAAGAAGGTACTTTTTAACAATGCTGACGGCAACACCGGTGACGTCATTATCCCGGCTGTTACAAGAAGTGACAGGTACCAAATCGCCATCAGTACAGGAGGTGAGAGCCCGGCCATCTCCCGGTTCCTCCGGCAGGAGATCGAGACACGATACCCCTCCCTGTCTGCAATGATCGATCTCCAGCACCGGCTGCGGGAGGCATTGAAAAGCCGGCATATACCGCAGGCAGAGCGGCGGGAGATCCTCTGGAAGGTCATCAACGACCGGTCGGTCTGGGACGAACTCGATACATCCCCTGCGCAGGTTTGGTCAGATATCGAAGCGAGGTACCTGCATGGCTGATCCCGCTGCCCGGCTTGCGACTGCCGGGCTCAGCCACCATACCGCTGACGTCATGGCACTGGAGAAATTCCGGTTTCCGGATGAACGGGAATTCCTGCAGAAGGCCGGAGAACGGTTTGGCGGGGTCCTCCTTCTCCAGACATGTAACCGTGTCGAAGTGATGGTTGATGGTGACGGCAAAGCGCTCCACGAGTTCCTCCGCGAGACGGGGCGGAGCGGCTTTTACCTCCATGAAGGAGAGGGCGCCCTCCGGCACCTCTTCTCGCTTGCGTCCGGGATCGACTCCATGATTGTTGGTGAGGATCAGATCATCGGGCAGCTCAAGAAGGCACTTGCTGACGGGCAGGCTGCGGGGACAGTGACGCCGCTCCTGGAACTTTGCCTCAACAAGGCGGTTCATGTGGGGGTGGAAGTCCGCCGGCGAACCATGATAAACCGGGGCGCTGTCTCGGTGGGATCCGCGGCAGTCCTGCTCGCAGAATCGCAGCTCGGCAGTCTCGAAGGACGCCACATCCTCGTCGTCGGGAGCGGCGAGATGGGGTTACTTGTGGCACAGGCACTTGCAGCAAAGCACCTGACGGCAATGTACGTCGCGAACCGCACGTACGGGCGGGCGGTCAAGCTCGCCGAGAAGATTGGCGGCCGGGCAGTACGCCTCTCCGAGCTCTACCGTTACATTACGCTATCCGATGTGGTGATCTCCTGTACCTCCGCACCGCACCCGATCATCCATACAAATGACTTAAAAGAGGCGATGCGTGCACGGTGCTGGCCGGTTGAAGGCCACCCGCGCCCCTTGATCCTGATCGATATCGCGCAACCCCGTGACGTGGAACCGGGGGCGGATGCGATTGATGGCGTCCACCTGTTCACCATCGATAACCTGCGCACGATCAATGAGCAGACCATGAATACCCGCCGGGCCGAGGCGGAGCGGGCCGGTGAGTTTGTGGAGAGCGAGCTCGTGGTCTTCGTGCGGCAGCTTCACCGGAAATCTGCGGACGATATCCTTGCCTCCCTGCATACCTGGGCCGAGGCGGTGCGGATCCGGGAACGCGATAAGGCGCTTGCCCGGCTCGGCATACCGGACGAGAAAACCGCGGAGGTCATTGATGACCTTACCCGGGTGCTGGCAAAGAAACTCCTGACCGATGCGACATTCTCCATCCGGACAAGCGCCGAAAAAGGCGACCTTTTTGCGGCAGAACTGCTGGTAAAGGCACTCACGCAGGGGGAAACGATCGGAAAGCAGGAAAAGAGCCAGCCATGACCTGCCCGGGCGTTATTTCCGGTGAAGTTATCCTCTTGTTCCTCTGCCCGTCATGGTGTCCCTGCTGATTGCCGTGAACAGGATTACCGAACCGGGCATCATGATCCGTGAGTACCGGGAGAGCGATTTTCCCGAAGTTCTTGAGATGGAGAGAGCTGGCGTACATCCAGCCTACCGTTCGGCGGTCTTTGTCCGCCAGATGGGGGAGCTCTGTCCGGGTACATTTTTCGTTGCGGCAGCCGGTGAAAGACTGATCGGGTACACGATTGGTGCGAGTGTGCAGGATGACCCGGGTCGTGCCTGGATCCTCCGGATGGTAGTGCAGGAAGCGTTCCGCTGCCGGGGTATCGGCACGGCCCTTCTCGGTACCGTCACGAACGCACTGCAGAAACGAAATGCCTGCCAGCTGTTCCTCACGGTCTCGCCAAAAAACCCGGCTGCCATCCATCTCTATACTCATCAGGGATTCATCACGGTAACCCGCCATTCGGCCTATTTCGGACCAGGCGAGGACCGGATCGTGATGAGAAAAGTGCTGGAACCCTGAATTGAAACCGCTCATTTTTACCGGAGCGATGAACAGGTGGGATCTTTGTGAATGAAACGTCATTTTGCACAACGGGCGCTCTTGGATGATCACCCGCCCACAGAAGCGTCAGGGTACCCTTTTTCTGGAAATTCATCTGGATGACCACTACCTGGACAGTGACCTTTTATTCTGGCGGGATTGTCGACAAAGAAATGCCGGTTCCGGAATAAAAAACCCGGCAGAAACCGTCCCTCGCGATTCACGGGAGCCGGTTATATGCAGTCACGGACAGGTTGAGAAGCAGCCCATAATCCGGTGACGGGCCGGATATCCGGATCACGTCAAGGTAGTTCCCTTTTGTAAATATTCCCTCAACAAAGTCCTGAGGTACCGCAGATGCGGCACTTTCGGTAGTGCCCGGCAACCCGAACCCGGTAGCTTGTGTTGTTATGGCAGGGATGACGGTTGCCCTGAATGCGCGGCTGTTCTCCCCGGTCATCGGCAGGGAGAGATTTGCAAACGCGTATCCATCTGATGAAGTATCCTGCTGCACCGCTGCTGAAAGGATCTCAGGCAAATTCTTCTCCGGATAGACTGCAAGGGTCTGGACGATCTCGGTCGCTCCTGCACCTCCCTGAGTGGGAGCCGTGTACCGGACGACATATCCTGATTCCCACCCGAGATCCAAGGCCACGGGGCTCACTTCGGCCGGGGTCTTTTCCCGTGCTTCCATAAGAGTGAAACCGGAGGGGAGATCGAAAGGTGCCAGGGAAAACGGTGCAAGCGCGGCCGGGGATACGGGAAGGGTTGTGGGGGCGGTAACCGGCTGTACCTGCGGTGATGGGGGGGATGGCGTCATACACCCGGCAGCCGCAAGAATAGTACATGCAACAAGCCCGGCAATCAGGAAAAACCGTTCCTGCATGGTTAATGGTAACCGCGATCTGCACAAAAGGTTGCCGAAAAGTTCCTTATCAGCCTTGTTCTGCAACGGAACCCCGGATGCAGTAATAGGCTTTTTTCCAGCCAGACCGCGCGGAAACAGGGCAGGTCGGGCACCGGCACCCTTTTCTCTCGAACGTGCAGGTCGGGCTTTTTCCGTTCATACAGAACAGCAGCTCTTCCTGCCCCCGCATGCATTCATTGTAGGTGGGACAGGACTTGCAGATGCATATGCTCCTGAGATCTTCTCCTTTCATGGGTCTGTCACCATCAATAGGGTGCCGGGCCCGCGCGATTCAGAGGGATATCGTCCCGGCATGCTCGTACGGAACGTACGCCTGCCCGGGGTATTAATGCATGCCTCCCGGTAACACGACCTCGTACGGGTTGTCATTATGCCCCCGTCATTGCCCGGCACAATGGTCAGCGCCGGCGGATAATATAACCATAAATACCATGGATCCGCAAACTGTTATCATCACAGAACAGGTGGGAGTGGCATTGTTTCCCCAGCGACGGATGAGACGGGTGCGGTCGAAGAATATACGGCCGCTTTTGAGCGAGACCTGCCTGACAAAGAATGACCTTGTCGCGCCGTTGTTTGTCGATGAGACAACAGAAGTCCCGCGACCCATCACCGCGATGCCCGGGCAGTTCCGGTATCCGGTCAGCGATATTGCCGGTGTTGCCGGCGCCCTGTGGAAACAAGGGATACATGCCCTCCTCCTCTTCGGCATCCCAAACGAAAAGGACGCGGAAGCGACGGGCGCGTGGGCCCCAAACGGCGTGGTGCAGCAGGCAGTCCGGCAGGTGAAGGCGGCATGCCCGGACATGGTGGTCATCACCGACGTTTGCGCCTGTGAGTATACCGATCATGGGCACTGCGGCATCATCGGTGAGTCCCGGTGCGGAACCGACCTTCTGAATGACGAATCCCTTGCCCTGATGAGACGGATCGCGATCAGCCACGCGGAGGCCGGCGCCGACATCATCGCCCCGTCCTGCATGCTTGATGGGATGGTGGGGTCGATCCGGGCGGCATTGGATGAGAACGGGTACGAAGAAGTACTGATCATGTCGTACTCGACGAAATTCTCTTCAGCATTGTACGATCCGTTCCGGGAGGCGGCAGACTCGGGCTTCTCATTCGGGGACCGGAAGACCTACCAGCTCAACCCGGCCAACAGCCGCGAGGCATATCTCGAGTCCCAGATGGACATGGAGGAAGGGGCCGACATCCTGATGGTGAAGCCGGCCGGATTTTATCTCGACATCCTCGCGGATATCGCAATGCTGGGGCTGCCGGTCGCAGCGTTCCAGGTAAGCGGGGAGTACGCGATGATCAAGGCGGCAGCGGACCACGGCTGGATACCGGAGAAGGAGACCGTGATCGAGAGCCTCACCTGCATGAAACGTGCGGGGGCTGACCTGCTCATCACCTACTTTGCCAGTGACGTCTGCAGGTGGCTCGATGAAGAGTGAGGATCTCTTCTCCCGTGCACAGCAGCTGATGCCCGGCGGCGTCAGCAGCCCAGTCCGTGCTATCAAACCGTACCCGTTCTATACTGCCTGCGCGAGCGGTTCGAATTTAATGACCGTTGACGATACGGCCCTGATCGATTGTTGCATGGCGTACGGCCCGCTCATTCTCGGCCATGCCCACGCCCACGTGAAGGAAGCGATCGCCACCCAGCTCGAAAAGGGGTGGCTGTACGGTACGCCTGTGCCGCTTGAACCTGACTTTGCGCAGCTGATCACCGCTGACCACCCGGGGATGGAGATGATCCGGTTCGTGTCGAGCGGATCGGAAGCGACCATGGCGGCGATCCGGCTCGCCCGTGGGTTCTCCGGCAAAAAAGATATCGTGAAGATCGAGGGAGGGTTCCATGGCGCCCATGATGCCGTACTGGTAAAGGCCGGTTCCGGTGCGACCACGCTGGGCGTCCCGGACTCTGCCGGTGTTCTTGCGGATCTCGTCGCCCACACGCTGCAGGTGCCCTTCAATGATGCTGACGCTCTTGAAGTGGTTCTCTCGAAAAACCCGGACGTCGCTGCCCTGATTATCGAGCCGGTGATGGGTAACATCGGGCCGGTCATCCCAGAGCACGGTTACCTGCGGGATATCCGGGAGATCACCCGGGCGCATGACGTGCTCATGATCTTTGACGAGGTGATCACCGGTTACCGTCTTGGTATCGGTGGGGCACAGGTGAAGTATAACGTGAAGCCGGACCTGACCACGCTGGGAAAGATCATTGGCGGCGGTCTCCCCATCGGTGCGTTCCTGGGGCGGCGCGATATTATGCAGGAGGTCGCACCTTCGGGCCCGGTATACCAGGCCGGCACATTCTCCGGGAATCCGCTCTCGCTCACGGCCGGGATCGCGACAATCCGCTGGCTGCATGACCACCGCGGGATCTATCACCAGCTCGATGAACGATCCCGGGCGATAGAAGAGACTCTTCCCTGCGATGCCGGCGGGAGCTTTGTCCGGCTCGGCTCGATGTTCAAGTACTTCTTCCGGAATGAACCGCCGAGGGACTACCGTGAGGTTAAAGAGTGCAACACGGCGGCATTTGGGGTATTTTGGGCAAAGATGCTCGCGCACGGGATCTTCGTCCCGCCATCACAGTTCGAAACCAATTTTCTTTCCGCTGCACACACGGATAGCGATTGCGCGGCAATCGGGCAGGCATATACGGAATGTCTCTGACGGTCGGGACGCGGGGGAGCAAGCTCGCGCTTGCCCAGACAGCTACGGTCTGCAGGAGACTGGCAGCACTCGGTATCGATGCGGAGCAGGAGATCATCACAACGCACGGCGATACAGATACCACGGTACCTCTTCATGCCATCGGCAGGCAGGGCGTCTTTGTACGGGCGCTGGATGATGCCATTCTTGATGGCAGGATTGACTGTGCCGTCCACAGCATGAAAGATATCCCGGCCGTCCGGCCGTCCGGCCTCATCACCGCCGCCGTGCTGGAACGGGACTCACCGGCCGACTTTCTTGCGTACCAGACTTCGCGACCGGCCGTGAGGACCGTGGGCACCTCCAGTACACGGCGGCGGGCGCAGCTCCTCCGCCATGACCCGGGCCTGACCGTCACCGACCTGCGGGGCAACGTGGACACGCGGATCCGGAAGATGAACGAGGGGTACTACGACGCGATTCTCCTTGCCGAGGCCGGCCTGACGCGTCTGGGGATCGAGATCAAGGGTGAGCGGCTGCCGACCGACACGTTTGTCCCCTCCCCTAACCAGGGGACGATCGCGGTAGTCAGCAGTACCGACCCTTCGCAGATAGAGGTGCTCTCTGCCCTCGACCACCCGCAGACCCGTACGGACGTCGCCATCGAACGGGCGGTCATGGAGCAGGTCGGCGCCGGGTGCTACACCCCCATGGGCATTTACTGCAGGGCCGGGCACCTCACTGCCGAGATACTCTCCTTGGACGGGGCACGGGGCGAGCGCATCGAGACGGATGTGGCGACGATCGAAGAGGCACGGCGGCAGGGAAAAGCCCTGCATACCCGTGCACATCACCTGATCCGGGAAGCGTACACATCACTGGGGATCAACTATGAGCGGTAAGGTATACCTTGTTGGATCCGGTCCGGGCGGGGCCGGGCTGATGACAGATCGGGCACGGGAGATCATCACATCGGCAGATGTCGTGCTGTACGACCAGCTGCCCGGGGAAGAGATCCTCGCCACCCTACCGGCCAGGTCCGAGAAGATCGACTGTGGCAAGTATGGCGGGAGGCATACGCTGGAGCAGCGCGAGATCGAGGCCCTGATGATCGACCGCGCAAAAAAAGGTAAACGCGTGGTCCGGCTCAAGGGCGGCGACCCGTTCCTGTTCGGCAGGGGAGGGGAGGAGATGGAGGCGCTCCGGCATGCCGGCATACCGGTCGAGATGGTGCCGGGAGTTACCAGTGCGCTCGCGGTGCCAGCTTCGGTCGGGATCCCGCTCACCCACCGGCGTTATGCCTCGCAGGTGACCATCCTGACCGGCAACGAAGACCCGACAAAACCCGAGCCGGCACTAGACTGGCAGCTGCTGGCGAAGAGCCGGGGCACGATAGTTATCCTGATGGGCGTGGCAAATCTTGGGAAGATCGCGCACGCCCTGATACAGAATGGGAAGGCCGGCGCGACGCCGGTGGCGATCATCGAGCGCGGCCTGCGCAGGGATCGTAGGGTTACTATGGGCACTCTGGCAACCATCGATGAAACTGCCAAACAGGCAGATGTGAAACCGCCCGCCGTGATCGTGATCGGCGACGTGGTCCGGCTGTATGATCCGGCGCAGGCGGACCTCATTCCGTTCGAGGAGTAACTTCAGAAGGCCTGACAGGTAATCGGGTTCGGGCATCTGGTCGTTGGGGACCTGACATTCCTGATGGTTTTTCCGGGGTTGTTCCCATTACACCCGATGCGGAGCAATCCCTGCTGATAGCGTCAGGAGTGCTGTTACAGTAAAACAAGGATTAATACCTTACCACAACAAAGGTTGGGAAGATGGGCGAACCAGCGCCTGCCGGCGGTCCGACACAGGACGAAGTGATGGCAGTTTCCCTCTTCAAAATGGGACTCCACCATGGGGATGTTATGCTCGACTGCGGGTGCGGGACCGGCAAGGTTGCGATTGCCGCTGCACAAGTGGCAAAAACGGTGTATGCAGTCGACTGGCGGCCTGAGGCGATCCGGTATGCCCGGCAGGAGGCAGCGGCTGCCGGGATGGCCAATATCAAATTTTTCTGCGGGGAGGCAAGCAAATTCCTTGCCGGCGACCGCACATTTGACTGCGCATTTGTCGGGGGATCAAAAGAGATAGAAGAGATCCTCCCGGTCCTCGTCCAAAGGGTCAGGAGGACGATCGTGGTCAATGCCGTGATGGTGAGCACGCTCTCGTGCGTCGTGGAAACCATGCAGCGGCTCGGGATCTTCCGGGAGGCCGTGCAGGTGCAGGTCTCCCGCTCGCACCCGATCGCCGGTAGTATCATGTTCCGGCCGATCGATCCGATCTATATTGTCGTGGGGTCGGGTACCGCATGCTGATCGGGCTGGGACTGGGGCCGGGAAACCCGGAGCTGCTGACGCTCCGGGCGGTGCGGCTGCTCCGGGAAGCGGATACAGTCTTTGTCCCGGGCAGGATTGCACAGGATCTGGTCGCACCGTACCGGGACGCGGTGGTTCTGGAGTTCCCGATGACGAGCGATGAGGAGCGGATACGGGCGTGTCTCGAAAAGAACGCCGCGCAGATCGCCCCGGTCGCACAGAACGGGCTTGCTGTCTTTGGTCTCCTCGGGGACCCGAACTTTTTCTCCACCTTCTCGCGGCTCTGCGGTATAATTACTGAGAAGTACCGGGGTATTGAATGCCGCACCGAGCCGGGGATCAGCTCGATCACTGCGTTTGCCGCCGCGGCCGGCCTCCCGGTGGCCGGCAGCTTTCTGGTATCCGACGGTGGAGAGCCGGACGCTGCCGTCTTTTTGAAGGTGCGGCGGCCAAAAGAGAAGGCCCGGGAACTTGCAGCGGCCGGCTATCACCACTTCGTGCTGGTCGAACGCATGTACTTCCCGGACATGAAGATCTCCCGGGATGACGATCTCCCGGAGAAGAGTGACTACATGAGCGTCCTGTATGCGAGGCGCTGAGATGGCAGCAAAAGTCTGGATTGTCGGTGCCGGCCCCGGGGACCCGGACCTGATCACGGTCAAAGGCGGGGATCTCGTCCGCACTGCCGATGTGCTGATCTATGCCGGCTCGCTCGTCAACCCTGAACTGGTCGGACGGTCACAGGCCCCGGTCAAACTGGACAGCTGGGGCATGCACCTGCCCGAGCTCGTTGATCTCATGGAGATCTATGCGAAGACCGGCAAAAAGGTGGTCCGCCTCCACTCTGGCGACCCCTCACTCTACGGGGCGATCGTGGAGCAGATCGCGGAACTCGAAAAACGGGGCATCGCGGTCGGGATCGTGCCCGGTGTCTCCTCGCTCTTTGCGGCCGCCGCCGCTCTCCAGACCCAGCTGACTCTCCGGGGCGTCTCTGAATCGCTGGTGGTCACCCGGCCGGCCGGCAGGACCCTGGAAAAAGACCAGATCGCGGAGTTCTCCCGGCTCGGCACTACCATGGTGATCTTCCTCGGTACGGAAAAACTCCGGGAGATCACGGAAAAGCTCACCTGCCCTCCCGGGACACCGGCTGCCGTCATCTACCATGCATCGTGGCCTGATGAGAAGATCATCCGGGGGACGGTCGCCACCATCGCGGATGCCGCACACGGGGCAGGGATCGAACATACGGCACTCCTCATCGTTGGCGGGGTGGTTGAGCCCCGTACCGCGGGGTACACAAAGTCCCATCTCTATTCATGACGGACATAGTCGTTGTCGCCCTCCCCCGGTTCTCGCGGGAGGCAGAGCGGATCGCGGCATTCCTTGGTGCGGACTTCCGGGAATATGTTCCGGGTGTTTTTGCGGAGCTCTTCCCGGAAAAAAAACGGATCATCGCATTCATGTCCATGGGGATCGTAGTGCGGACGATCGCCCCTCTCATTAAGGACAAGTGGACCGATCCCGCGGTGGTGGTCGTGAGCCCCGATCTCCGGTACGCAATCCCGCTCGTGGGCGGTCATCATGGTGCAAATGCGCTCGCACGGGAACTTTCTTCCCTTGGTATCCAGCCGGTGATCACGACCGCGACAGAAACGGCCGGCCGGGATGCGGTCGAGGCGGTTGCCGTACAGAACGGGTGCGATATCGTGAACCGGGACTCCACCCGGGCCGTAAATACCGCTGTGCTCGATGGTATGGCAAAGGTCTACGCGGTACCGGGGCCTGCCATGGTACTTGCCGGCCCGGACGTCTCCATTCTCGTGAAGCAGGGGGAGTATGTGGTTGGGGTCGGGTGCCGCAAAGGTGTGGAACCGGTGGAGGTCACCACCGCAATCCGGGCCGCACTTTCCAAAGCCGGTGTATCGCTTGGGGACGTGATGGTCTTTGCGACCACGGTGAAAAAAAGCCACGAGACCGGCCTCATTACCGCCGTGGCTGCGCTGCCTGCCAATTTAATATTCCTTGACGATGACACTATTAACGCACAGGCGGTTCCCACGCCGTCGCGGGCAAAACGGATCGGACTTCTGGGCGTAGCCGAACCGTGTGCGCTTGCCGTTGCAAAGCGAAAGGAACTGGTCATGAGAAAAACAATTTACGGGAGGGTCACGGTTGCCATCGCCCGGTGAGCAGGCAGGGAGCCTTGCGATTGTCGGGATAGGCCCCGGCAGGCGGGAGCACATGACCTCCCGGGCGGTTCAGGTAATCGAAGCTGCGGAGTACATTATCGGCAACGATTCCTATCTTGTCCCGCTCGCCCCCTTTCTTACCGGTAAGAAGGTCATCCGTAGCAGCATGGGAAAGGAGGTTGAGCGGGCAAAGACTGCGATCGAACTGGCCCGGTTGCACCGCGTTGCGATCGTCTCCGGGGGAGATGCCGGAGTCTACGGGATGGCCGGCATCGTCATCGAGCTGCTCGACCATACCGGTGCGGATATCCCGGTCGAGGTCGTGCCCGGTGTCACGGCAGCAACGGCCGCGGCGTCCCTTGCCGGTTCGCCGCTCTCCGGGGATTTTGCCGTGATCAGCCTCTCCGATCTCCTCACGCCGCTCGAAGAGATCGAGCGCCGGCTCGACGCGATCTTCTCGGCCGGTATACCGGTTGTTCTCTACAACCCGCGGAGCGGGGGGCGGCCGCATAACTTCAGTATCGCCATGGAACACGCACGCAGATATCTCCCGGCAACAACACCGGTCGCGGTTGTGAAAAATGCCCTCCGCGAGAAAGGGGAAAAGGTGATCATCAGCACGCTGGGTGAGGCTGAGACCCTTGAGGATGCGATCGATATGCACACGACGGTGATCATTGGCGGGAGCGAGAGCAGGATATGGAGGACGGGTGAAGATGCCAAAGGAATCATCACGCCACGGGGATACCACCACAAATACGTATATTGACCCGGGCGCGACCACGAAAGAGGCATACGAGATCTCGAGACGGTCGAGGACGCTGGCACGAAAGGTTGTCGGCGATAAAGATTACGAGGACCGGGTCCGGCAGCGGTGCTCGGTAGCGGTCGGCGATTTCGGGATGGCGGACCTGCTCCGGTTCTGTCGCGACCCGGTCCCGGCCGCAACCTTGGCACTCGGTGCGGCTGCACCCATCATCACCGATATCCGGATGGTGCAGGTCGGTATCCAGAAGAAGGGGCACACGAGCGAGGTGATCTGTGCGCTGGATCATGGCGCCGGGATTGCCCGCGAACAGGGAATCACCCGGAGTTCTGCCGGGATCCATGCACTGGCAGAGCATATTCCGGGGTCGATCGTCGTGATCGGTAATGCCCCGTCCGCGCTCATCGCCCTCTGTTCCCTGATTCGGGAAGGGACATGTCCTGCGGTCGTCATCGGCACCCCGGTCGGGTTCGTGAACGCTGCCGAATCAAAGGCAACGCTAAGAACACTGGATGTGCCCTCGATCTCGACTAAGGGGACCCGGGGCGGTACGCCGGTGGCCGTGGCGGCGATCAATGAATGCATCACTATTTGTATCGAAGGCTCACGGACATGATCGACCCGGTCACCGGTTTCTCCTATCCTGATGCTTGGGTAAAGAGATGCCGGAACCCGGAACTGCTCGTGCAGGTCAAGGAAGGGCTGGCGGTCCTGACGGCATCCGGGACCGTCCTGAGGCGCGGGTACACGACAGGAACGACAGCCGCCGCGGCGTGCAAGGCCGCGGTACTCTCGCAAAAAAGTGACGTTGCATCCGTGAACATCCGCATCCCCTGCGGCCTCGCGGTGGACGTGCCGGTGGAAGCCCGTGCCGGCCATGCATCCTGCAGGAAATATGCCGGCGACTACCCTGCGGATGCGACTGCGGGGATCGAGTTTATCGCCGAGATATCAGCGCTTCCGGACGGAATCCGGCTCGTTCCGGGTCCCGGTATCGGCCGTTTCTCCCGTGATACCCCCCGTTACCCGCGGGGAACCCCGGCGATCAGTATCGCCCCGCTGGGATGCATCCTCTCATCCATTGAAGAAGCGCTCCACGTGACCGGCTCGCCCGGCATATCGGTTGCTCTCTCTGTACCGGAAGGCGAACAGGTCGCTCAGAAGACGCTCAATCCCCGCGTTGGCGTGGAAGGCGGAATCTCGGTCCTTGGCACCACCGGCCTTGTCGAGCCGTGGGACGATCACCTGGAAGAGTCGGTGCGGGAGCGGGTGGCCGCTGCTAAAAACATGGTGATCACCACGGGGCGGATCGGCATGCGCTATGCCCGGCTCCTCTTCCCGGACCGCGAGGTGGTGCTTGCCGGCGGGAAGATTGGGGAGGCGCTGGCCGCCGCGAAGGGGGACGTTGTTCTTTGCGGGCTGCCGGCACTGATCCTCCGGTTTATCGATCCCGTGATCCTCGATGGCTCCGGTTACCTGACGGTCGAGGAACTCGCCGGGTCCCGTGATTTCGAGCGGATCGTACGGCCGGCTCTTGCCGCGTTCCATATGACGCACCCGCATGTCAGCATCGTGCTGCTTAACCGGGATGGCGGCATTATCGGGGAGAGTCCATGAAGATCGTCGGTGTTGGCTGCGGCCCGGGCCTGCTCACCGATGAGGCGATCCGGATCATCCGGCAGGCGAAAGCCGTGTATGGCTCATCACGTGCGATCGAACTTGCCCGTGAGCACATTCCCGTCGGCTGCCGGGTACGTTCGATTGGGGATTTCCGGAACCTTGCCCACCTTCCAGATGATGCCGTGGTTCTCTCTACCGGCGATCCGATGCTCGCCGGCCTTGGTTACCTGGCCGGTGATGTCATACCCGGCATCTCATCCCTGCAGGTGGCCGCTGCGCGTCTTCGTTTTTCCCTCTCGAAAACGGCAATTGTCGTCGCCCATGGACATGGGCATGAAAAGGCGATGCAGGAGACCGTCGAAGAGATAAAACGCGGGAAGATCGTCTTCCTCCTTGCGGACCCCAAGTTTGACGTGAGCGAATTGTACCGACGGCTGGGTGCCATGGGCATTTCCACTCCCGTAAAGATCGCGGTCTGCGAGAACCTGGGCTACCCGGATGAGCGGATCGCCGCCGGCGATATCATCTTACCCCCGGTTCCGGAGGGAGACCTCTACGCGCTGGTAATCGGCAGTTTCTAAAGGGGGGAAAGTTAATCCGGGGGATGGCGCCGTTCGTATGATGTCACGCAACCATATCCTCATTATTCCAAATCAGGTTTTTTTTGGTAATTTGTATGGGGACCGACGGTAATTTCAGGATAACAAAATTTTTCCCTGAAAGGCCTGATATGTCTAAAGAGTGACTTTTGCTATGGATAAGGCAACAAAAACCCAGTTTAGCCTTGGATGCTTTGTGATCGGCTTTGTCATGCTCCTGATACCGTATCTCAAGGATCTCGACGCGATACCGGTAGGCATCTCGTCGTATTTCGGTATCATGTTCTATATCGGGCTCCTGCTCATCATCCTCGGGTATTATCTCAAATAATCGGATGAGCGGGAACCCGCCCCGTTGCCCGGTATCCTCACTTCTTCTTCTGCTCCTCTTCCGGTTTTTTGCTGATCCCGACCTTGATCTCGCACTGCCGGTCGCCGGTGCAAAGTGTCCTGACGTAGCGGGCCGAGTACTTCTTGTTCAGGACCGGGATGGCGGCGAGGGTAAGGGCCATGCACCGGTGGAAGAGGTGGTCCTGTTCACCCATCACAATCCCGCGGGTCACAAACGGGCACCGTTTGACCAGCATGACTGCCCCGTCCTCGGCAATCTCTAGAACTTCGCCCGCGTAGTCCGGCCCAAAGAGGAGTGACATCACGATCTGCATGCTCTGCGCCAGCTCGTGTGCATTCCGGATGGGCAGGGAGAGGTCGCGGACGATTGCAGGGACCATAGTCCGTGCAAGGTTCAGCCAGACCTCCTGTTCGTGCCCTTCGAACTCCTCCCCCATGACCGTCCGGAAGGCGCTGTCATACATCGCGGGGAGCGTGGATGCACACCGGGCAGCAAACTGCCATTTCACGTTGTCGGGGATCTCCCTGAGCGACGGCATCGGTGACATATACGGTGAGGTGTTGGGAGAGCGCTCCATATCAATGCTCCGGTCAGGAGTTCACCGGGGATACATCTATCAGCAGGGGGCGATCTTTCCCAAGACCCGGGACAGGAACCGATCACGTATTATTCCTTGATAACGAGCAGCCCATCGCTTTCATATTCGAGAAACCCTTCACTCACGAGTGCATCGATGACCCGGCTGCTCCGTCCGGGATCTGCCGGCATTTCACGAACGATCGCCTCCTTCTGCATCTGCCGGCGCCGGATCAACAGCCGGAGGATCCTCCCGCGGAGCTGGCGATCGGAACCCTCGAAGGGCGCCTGCCGGGTGTAGTGGCTGCTGCGCCGGTTCGGGTTGGGAACCGTTCTTTTCAGCACGGCCCCGAGGTCCATCAGCGCCCAGTACCAGACCCGGGGATTCTTCCGGTCCAGCATTCGCTCCACCAGCGGCAGGATCTCCGTATCCGCCACCCGTTCCCGGTTACGAAAGAAGAAATGGATATAGACGCGCCGGATGTTGGTCTCGACAAAAACAACTGGCATGTTGAAGGCAAATGCGCAGATGGATGCAGCCGTTGCCGGCCCGATCCCGGGCAGCTCCGTGAGCTTCAGGGGATCGGCGGGCAGGCATCCGCCATAATCTTCCATGACCTGTCCCGCACACTTTTTGAGGGAGATCGCCCGCCGGTTGTAGCCCATCCCCTGCCACACCGCGAGAATTGCCGGGAGCGGGGCTGCCGCCAGTACGGGAAAGTCCGGGAATGCGCCGATAAACTCCGGGAACTTTGTGATCACCCGTTCGACCTGTGTCTGCTGGAGCATGATCTCGGAGATCAGGATCTGGTAGGGATCGGTGGTATGGCGCCAGGCCATCTCGTGTCTGCCGTGGCGTTTGTACCATGAGAGCACCTGCTGCCGGAATCGGGCAATGGCGTCATCGGTCAGGTTATCGCGGGAATACAGTGTCCCGGAAGGATCAAAAAGCGCCTGCATCGTTTCTTTCATAGTTCCTGTTGCAGAGCAGTTATCGTGCCTGCATCCGCTCTGTCATCAATACCGTAGTGCCGCTCATCCTGATAACCGTTGAGAGCCCTGCACGGGAAAATTCCTGTGCCAGCTTGATTTTCTGTTATATAAAAAATAACGTTTCTGTAGATAGGCATTTTTCACAGAGTGTAGTAGGATCGATTCGTTTCACGTCCTCTTGAACATCGTGTCCAGTTCCCTGCGGGTAAACCGGATCATCGTTGGCCTGCCGTGCGGGCAGGTAAAAGGGCTGCCTGTGAGCCGCAGCTGGTTGACAATACGCTGGCACTGTTCCAGCGTGCAGACCGTGCCGGCCTTGATAGCCCCACGGCACGCGATGATCCGGGTGATCCGTTCACGTTCGCCGATTGGACGGGATGCGTCGCTGCTTACCAGATCGCTCACCATCTCATCGATAAACGCTGTTTCTTCCTGTTTGCCGAGGACCGCCGGTACCGCTCGGACAAGGAACGCATCGCTCCCGAACTCTTCGATAAGGAGCCCCTCCTGTGCCAGTGCCGGGATAAGTTCACGAAGGATGGACGCCTCCTTTGGCGACCGGTGAAGGATGACCGGGACGAGCAACTCCTGAGATCGGAGGAGCGCCCGGGACTGCCCGGTCACCTGCTCGTACATGATCCGTTCGTGGGCTGCATGCTGATCGACCAGGATAAGGTCCCCGGTCTTTGTGGTGGCAATCAGGTAAATTCCGCCGACCTGTGCGATCACCTCCATCTCCGGCAGTGCTGATGGGGTTGGTGATAGGCCGCTCAGAAGTTCGGTCTGGCGAAGCCGCTGGTCGGTGGCAACCGTGCCGGTATGTGTCGGCTCGTAGACGCCGGCGGGGACCGGCCCGTTCATAGTATACGGGGAAGATGGCTTTTCACCAGCCCGATCTCCAATGAGGGGGTGCGGTTCCCTCAACGTGGCACCCGCGGCAGGGATCTGGTCACTTTTGAGCAGCGCAGTGCTGACCGTCTCACGGACGGCAGCCGCGATCTCCTTCTCGCGGGAGAACCGGACCTGTCTTTTGGTCGGGTGGACGTTCACGTCAACAAGCCCCGTATCGATGGCAAGTTCGAGAAAGACGACCGGGTACCGGTCCTTTGGGAGCAGCGTACCATAGCCCTCCCGTACTGCGGCCAGGAGAAGCGGTGACGAGACAGGGCGTTTGTTGACCGCAACGAACATGCGGGCATGGTCTTTGCGCGAGAGAGATATCCGCGAGATGTAGCCGGATATGTTCATAAATGGGTACACGGTATCGATCGGGATGAGAGCATCGGCGATCTCGCTGCCGTAGATTCGGGCAATAGTATCGGTCAGGTGAACGGATCGATCGGTCACCAGCTGTTCGTTCCGGTTCAGGAAAAGCCGGAATGAAATGTCCGGGTGGGTATAGCAGATCCCCTCTAAGAGCGCATGGATGTGTGCCATCTCCGTATTCAGGCTTTTGAGAAATTTTCTTCGGGCCGGCGTGTTATAAAAGAGATCTTCCACCAGCACGTTCGTCCCATCCGGTGCGCCGGTTCCGGACTGCCCGATAACCTCTCCCCCGGCAATGATAACCTTGGTACCTGTCCGGTCCTGCCGGGCTTTTGTCACCATCGTGACTTTTGCCACGGCGGCGATGCTCGGGAGCGCCTCCCCCCGGAACCCCAGGGTCCGTATGTGCTCGAGGTCATCAGCCGATGCAATCTTGCTGGTGGCGTGGGGATGGAATGAAAGGACTGCGTCCTCCGGCGACATCCCGCAGCCGTCATCGACTACACGGATGCTGCTGATGGCGCCGTGAGCACTCGTCAGTTCTATGCGGATGGTGCGGGCTCCCGCATCGATCGCATTCTCGATAAGTTCCTTGACCACGGATGCCGGCCGTTCGATCACCTCCCCCGCGGCGATCTGGTTGATTGTGGCCGGATCGAGGATATGGATTGTGGGGGTGCGGCCTTCAGTCATCACGCCTCCGCGGCTCTTTTTGTTCGAGCATCTGTTTAAATTCTGCGATCTTTGCCAGCGCCTCGCGTGGTGTCATCGCATCCGGGTCGATCTGTGCAAGTTCTTCAAGGACCGGGTCCGGTGACGGGATCTTTTGTTCAGGGTGATCATCGACCAGAAGGATCTGGGTATAGCGCCTCGGGCGGGTCTCTTCCGCTCCGGCCCGGGAGAGGATCTCCGTGAGGATGGCGCCGGCGCGGTCGGTCACTTTTCCCGGAAGGCCGGCGAGACGGGCGACATGGATACCATAGCTCTTGTCGGTTGCGCCGGGGATCAGTTTGCGCAGGAAGACCACCTCCTGCGGAGTTTCCCGCACCGCGAAGTGGTAGTTCTTTGCCCGCTTCAGGGTATCTTCCATCGCGACGAGCTCATGGAAGTGGGTGGCAAAAAGCGTTTTTGGGCCGGTTGACGATTTGCCGTGCAGGTATTCAAGAACGGCCTGTGCAATCGAGCAGCCGTCAGCCGTACTGGTACCCCGTCCTATCTCATCGAGAATGACGAGGCTTTTTGGGGTAACGTTATTGAGGATGTTGGCGAGCTCGAGCATCTCTACGAAGAATGTACTCTGCCCGCTCGCCAGATCATCAAAGGCGCCGACACGGGTGAATATGCGATCGATAATACCGATGCGGGCATGGCGGGCCGGGACAAAACTCCCGGCCTGTGCCATGATGCAGATCAGCGCCACCGCCCGCATGTAGGTCGATTTCCCTGCCATGTTCGCCCCGGTGATGATCATGATCTGGGTGCCGGAACCTGACAGTTCCGTATCGTTGGGGACAAAGCCGCCGGGAAGACGGGTCTCCACAACCGGATGCCTCCCGTCCCGGATGATAATTGTGTTTGTATCGTCCAGTTGTGGTCGCACGTAATCGTGGACCCGCGCAACTTCTGCAAGCGAAGCAGCAACATCAATAGATGCGATGCCCGAAGCGATCTGCTGCAGGGCAGGGACAAACGTCCGGAGCCGGTCGAGCAGCCCATCATAGAGTTCCCGCTCCAGCGCAAGTCCGCGTTCGTCAGCATTCGTGATCTGAAGTTCTTTTTCCCGCAACTCCGGGATGGTGTACCGTTCTCCGGTTGCCGTCGTCTGCCGGCGCTCGTACCGGGAGGGGACGAGCGGCAGGTTCGGCCGCGTCACGTCGATGTAATAGCCGAATATCCGGTTGTACCCGATCTTGAGGGATTTTATACCGGTCTTCTCCCGCTCGCTCTCCTGGAGGGTTGCAATCCAGTTCCTGCCGGAATGCAGGACGCCGGCAAGCTCATCCAGTTCTTTTGAGTAACCGGGCCGGATGACACCCCCGTTCCGGGCGACCGGCGGAGGGTCGTCCCGGATCGCATGCCTGATGAGGCTGATGGCATCCGGCAGTTCCGTGAGGTCTTCCCGCGCTTTCCTGATCCGGAGTGGGACTGCGCCAGCTTTTTGATCGGAAAGGAGGTAACGGATATCCGGAATCGTGACAAGCGAGTCGGCAAGCGCGACCAGATCAGGGGGACCGGCGTTGCTGTATGCGATACGACCGGTGATCCGCCCGATATCCGCGTACCGGGCTAAGATGTCCCGCAGGGAGATCCGGAGCGCGGTATGCTCCACGAAGAACCCGACTGCATCGAGCCGGGCGTTGATCCGGCCGATATCGGTATGGGGAGCGGTAAGTTGTCGCAACAGAAGTCGTCCTCCCATCGGCGTCTTGGTCCGGTCAAGAGTTGAAGAGAGCGTGGCACCGCCCGGTCCTTTCCGGATGCTCTCGCACACCTCAAGGTTGCGCAGCGTGACCGCGTCCAGCATCATGGTCTGCGAAGAGATGCGGGTCGAGAGGCGGCTGATATGGGTGAGGGACGTTTTCTGGGTTTCCTGTACATAGGCAAGCACCGCGCCGGCCGCACCGATCGCCGCCGGCATACTATCGCAGCCGTACCCCGCGAGGGACGCCACTTTGAATTGCGCACAGAGTGACGGTGCCGCCCGCGAGAGGTCAAACTCTTCATCCCTGAATGGTGTGATCACCACGCCCTGCTCACGGATCCACTCGCTGATCTCGCCGGAAAATGTCAGGGGGACAATGCATTCTGCCGGGTGGTACCGGGCGATCTCGGAACGGATCTGGTCGCGGTGGTTTTCTGCCGGGATCGCCAGTACAAAGAATTCCCCGGTGGAAATATCCAAAAACGCCGCGCCCCAGTCGCCCTTCTTTGCCTGGGGGCAGAGTGCCATGAGGTACGTCGCGGCTGGTGACGGTAGCATCGCGGAATCGATCACTGTTCCCGGGGTGATGACCCGGAGGATCTCGCGTTTCACGAGTCCCTTTGCCTTTGCCGGGTCCTCCACCTGCTCGCAGATGGCGACCTTGTATCCTTTGCTAACCAGCCGCGCGATATATCCCTCTCCAGCATGGTGCGGGACGCCGGCAAGGGGGATGCGGTGTTCATTGTTTTTTGATCGTGACGTCAGCACGATATCGAGCTCCCGCGAGACCAGCTCTGCATCGGATCCGAAGGTCTCGTAAAAATCACCAATATGGAAGAAGAGGATGGCATCCGGGTACTGCGCCTTGATCTCCTGGTACTGCTGCATCGCCGGCGTCAGTTTCCGATCCGTGTCGGGTGATTTCTCCGTACCCGCAGGTGGCTCATCATTCATTGCTGCAGAATGTTTCTGCGGCCGGGAATTAATACCGATCTGATCGGGGTCCGGCATGAGTGCGGCCGCTCATCTGCGCACCAGATGGATCACGAGAAGGATCGGGAAGGACACAAAGACGGCAAGGAGCTCGAATACCAGCCCCAGCGCAAACCCGGTCGCAAGGAAGTGAAGGAGCGTGCCAAAGAGCGAGACGATAATTGCCACGTTGCCTACGATGATGAGCACCCCGGCAGCAACCAGTATCGCGAGCCCTGCGGCCGCATTTCTTATGTCCTGCATACTTGGCGCGAGCGAGAGGACACAACTGAGCGCCAGGTACAGGTAGAGGAGGAACCATGCGTTGAACTGCACCACAAGGTTCTGCCAGACAATAAGTGCACTGCCGGTAACAAGCGCACCCGCGCCGGCCAGCGTGTCGAGCGTGAGCGCGGGAAAGGTGAGCGAGCAGCCGGTGTACGTGCCAAAGAGCCACGTCAGCCCGGCAAGGACGAGCGGGATCACAAAGAGGGGCGCGGTGCTGATGATGATGTTGCCGAGCAGGGGTACGGGAGGAGGCTGGTAGGTGACCGACCCCCCACCACCCGAGAACAGGACGACCTTTTTGATCCGCGCACCGGTGATGAGGCAGCCCAGCACGTGGGCGCACTCGTGAACCACCACACCGGGCGCACTGATCAGCTGGTACACGAACCGCGCCGGGATCGTGCGGGCCCAGAGCCGGTCGAGCGTCTTCGATATCACCATCACCAGCAGGCCGGCAAGGATCACCAGCAGGAAGAGGGTTGCGACCGGTGAAAGCGCCAATGCCATGATCGTACAATACGTCCGGAGGCCAGATTAAAAAGGCGGCAGGCGGGGTTGCAGTGGCAGTCTCGCAGGATGAGAGAAACCCTGCCCGGCGTTCATTTTTCGGGTGGGAACACCTCAAGTAAAAATACACCCAATACGGGCTCCATTTGCACTATCTGAGGGATTTTTTGTGTCGTATTCGCCAAAAACCAGATCTATTCTCTCCTGAATTGATTGTTTCATCCCCGGTTGAGGAAATCAGGGCTGTTTCAGAGCCGGAAATATGCCCTTTCAGGCTCTTTTCGAATGGGCGATAATTTCGGGAACGGGTTACGGTCTGCCAAAAAGGAAAAACCGTGGTAAAATGGGGTTAATGGTTGACCCTCTTTTCAGAGGAAAAAAACTTTACCCGCAGGACGGAATATCTGGTCGAATTGATAAATAAAGAACAATATCAGTCGATTGAACAATCACGTAAAAAAAGTAAAAAAAATTATTTCGTGCTGGTCACGGTCTTGGTTCCGCGCAGGATGCCGATCCGGCCGGTCCGCACCAGCTCCTTGATGCCGTACTGGCGTAGCAGGGTCTCCATGGCCTCGATCTTTTTCGTCTCGCCGACAATCTGCAGGATCACGGATTTCGCGCCGACATCGACGATCTGGGCGCGGAAGATGGCGGCGATCTGCATAATCTCGGCACGGGTGGTACCCGTATCTGCGGTCACCTTGATCAACGCCAGCTCGCGCTCCACCCGTTCGTTGTCGGTGAGATCGGAGACCTTGATCACGTCGATCAGCTTGTTTAGCTGCTTCATTACCTGCTCGACCTGCGCATCGTCGCCGATCCCGACGATGGTGATCCTGCTCATGCCCGGCTCCTCGCAGGTGCCGACGGCAAGACTTTCGATGTTGAACCCGCGCCGGGAGAAGAGCCCCGTCACCCGGGAGAGGACCCCGGCCTTGTTCTCCACGAGAACCGATATGGTGTGCGGCTTCATGATGGCGGATGCCCCCCTATCATCTCGTTGATGGCCGCCCCGGCCGGGACCATCGGGAAGACGTTCTCCTCCCGCTCGATCCGGAAGTCCATGACAAACGGGCCGTCACAGTCGAGCGCGGCTGTCAGCGCCGGAAGCACCTCATCGCAGGACTCCACCTTGACGCCGTCGATACCGTAAGCTTGGGCGATCTTCACGAACTCGACCGGCGGGAGCTCGGTAAACGAGTACCTGCGGTCGTAGAAGAGCTCCTGCCACTGGCGCACCATCCCGAGGTACATGTTGTTCAGGATTGCGATCTTGACCGGGATCCGGTAGTGCGTGGCCGTCCCCATCTCCTGGATGTTCATCTGGATGCTCCCGTCGCCGGCGATATCGAAGACCGGCACGTCCGGGCGGGCAAAGTGCGCCCCGATGGCCGCGGGAAAGCCGTACCCCATCGTGCCGAGGCCCCCGGAGGTGATCCACGTACGGGGTTTCCGGAAGCAGAAGTACTGGGCCGTCCACATCTGGTTCTGCCCGACCTCCGAGACGATCACCGCGTCGCCTTTCACAAGGTCGCTTAGCTGCTGGATGATGAACTGCGGGTACAGGCAGCTCGCGTCCTTCCCGTACCGGAGCGGGTGGTGCTGCCTCCAGTGTTTGATCCGCTTCTGCCATGCCTCGCAGGCGCTCTTCTTCTGCATGCCCGCGATCATCTCTTTGAGTACCTCGCGGACGTCCCCGACGATCGGCACGTCCACCCGCTTGTTCTTCCCGATCTCCGCCGGGTCGATATCGATGTGGATGATCTTCGCGTGCGGGGCGAAGGTGTCCAGCTTGCCGGTGACGCGGTCATCGAACCGGGCGCCGATGGCGATTAAGAGGTCGGACTCGGTCACCGCGAAGTTCGCGTACTCGGTCCCGTGCATCCCGAGCATCCCCAGGTTCAGCGGGTGGTCGCAGGGGATGCACCCGAGGCCCATCAGCGTGGTCGTGATCGGGATGCCGTGCCGGGTGGCAAAATCCACGAGCTCGGCGGAGGCGTTGGACGAGATCACGCCGCCTCCCGCGTAGATGAGCGGCCGCTCGGCCAGCGTGATCATCTCGATCGCCTTCTCGATCTGGCGCTTGTGCCCCTTGAAGGTCGGGTTGTAGCCGCGGAGGTGTACCGTTACGGGGACCTGCGGGTCCTTGATCTCCCGGGTGTTCACGTCCTTGGGGAGGTCGACCAGGACCGGCCCCTGCCGCCCGGTCCCCGCGATGAAGAAGGCCTCTTTGACCACGCGGGCGATATCGGCCGTATCCTTCACGAGGTAATTGTGCTTGGTGATCGGCATCGTGATCCCCTGGATGTCCGACTCCTGGAACGCGTCGTTCCCGAGCATCGTGGTCGGGACCTGCCCGGTGATCGCGACGACCGGTATCGAGTCCATGTACGCCGTGGCAATGCCGGTGACGAGGTTGCATGCACCGGGCCCGGACGTCGCGAGGCATACACCGACACGGCCGCTGGCGCGGGCGAACCCGTCCGCGGCATGGGCTGCTGCCTGTTCGTGCCGTACCAGGATGTGCCGCAATGGTGAATCGTAGAGTTCATCATAGATCGGCAGCACTGAGCCGCCAGGGTAGCCGAATATCGTTTCAACCCCCTCGCGCTGCAGTGATTCAACGAGGATTTTTGCCCCGGTCTTCATGCTCTTCCCTCAACAGTCTGTTCATTCCGGCGATCATCGCCTCGACGCTCGCCATAATGATGTCCGTGCGGGCGCCACGGGAAGTTATTATCTTCCCGTTTTTACTTAACCTTACCGTCACCTCGACAAGCGCATCGGTGCCACCACTGATGGCGTCGACATGGTATTCCTCGAGCCGGATATCAGCCGCGTCGGCCACGGATTTGCGGAGCACCTGCATCGCGGCATCCACCGGACCGTCACCGGTCGCGGCACCGGTGATCTCCTCACCATCAACTATCAGCGTCACTGACGCGGTCGGGATCATGTTGCTTCCCGAGACCGCGGTGAACTGCTGCATTTTGATGACAGGTTTGCACTGAATTGCGAGGACTGCGTCGGCCACGGCCATGAGATCGGAATCAGTTACCCGTTTGCCCGCATCGCCGAGCTGCTTGATCCGCTTGACGATCTCTTTGAGTTGGTGCTCATCCGGGACATACTTCAGCTCCTGCAGGGCTGCCTCGACTGATGCCGAACCGGAGTGCTTCCCAAGGACGATCCGCCGCGTCCTGCCGATCTGCTCCGGCCGGACCGATTCATAGGTCGATGGCTCACGGATCACCCCGTGGGCGTGGATGCCGCTCTCGTGGGTGAAGGCCATCTCGCCGACGAGAGCCTTGTTCACCGGCAGCGGGACACCGGTAAGGCGCGAGACCAGCGCAGCAAGATGGTAGATCTCCTCCTTTTTGACCCGGGTGCGGTACCCGTACAGCACCTCAAGGGACATGACCAGTTCCTCGAATGCCGTATTGCCAGCCCGCTCCCCGAGGCCGTTCACGGTCACGTGCGCACACGAGGCCCCGCACCGGAGCGCGGCAAAAGTATTTGTCAGGGCAAAGCCGAGGTCGTCGTGGCAATGGATGGAAAGCGGGGCGAGTTTGGCGAGCGGCGGGATATACCCCGCGATCTTCTCCGGTGTCAGGAGACCGACCGTGTCGCAGAAGCAGAGCCGGTTGGCACCGCGCCGGATCCCCTCGGCAAACACTTCATACAGGAACGACGGGTCTGCCCGCGAGGCATCTTCCCCGGAAAGTTCGACGATGAGCCCGCGGCCCTTCGCGTACCCGACTGCATCCCATGCCATTGCGGCCACCTCATCGCGGGTCTTGCGCATTTTTTTGGCGATGTGCAGGTCGCTGACCGGGATGACGAGGTGGACCGAGTCTGCCCCGCACTCCACGGCATAATCGATGTCCTGCCGGAGGGCCCGGACATAGGTACAGATCTCGGCGGCGAGCCCGGCATCCGCCACCCTCTTGATCGCCTCGCGTTCGCCTTCCGATGCGGCAGCGGACCCGGCCTCAATGACGTCAACGCCGATATCGGCAAGCTTGGCCGCGATCTCCAGTTTCTGGTCAGGATTTAACGAGACACCCGGGGTCTGTTCCCCGTCCCGTAACGTAGTATCAAAAAAGCGCAGGTTTTCAGCGAATAAAACACTCACTCATGGTATACACCATGACTAAAACTGGGAAAGGAGACTATAAAAACGTTCGGGCAGGCAAACAAACGCATACGTTCTGGATTTGTTACCGGAACCGGAATTACAAAAACATACCGGAATCTTTAACGATGACCCGGTGGCGCAGCCCGGGGGGTATCCCGGTAAATCTAATCTCTCACCACAGAAAAGGGCCCGGTTGCCGGGCTCACTCCTATTTTGCCTCCGGAATAACCTGTTTAAGGAATCCCCGCTCATGTATAACTATGAACGAAGGGCATGGACCGGATGTTTCTGCAGAGATCGCCCGGCATCTGGACAAGTCCCCGCTTGGACCCTGTCTCAAAGCCGATATCATGCACTGTGTCGCATTTCATGTCTCCCCGGCCCCCGGGGTATTGATCGGCGCAGTGATGGTGGACTATGCCCTTGAACTGCTCGGTGCAGAGCGGGGAGACCGGGTGTATGCGGCCTGCGAGACGCAAAAGTGTCTCCCGGATGCACTTCAGGTCGTCGCGCACTGCACTGCCGGCAACAACCGGCTCCGGATCATTCCCATCGGGAAGTTTGCCATTACGCTGAACCGCTCCTCATCGGGATCGACCGCAGAGGGCGTTCGGGTATATATCGACCTTAAGAAACTGAAGAAGTTCCCGGTCATCGAGGCATGGTATCTAAACAGCCCCGTGTTTGACAAGCCGACCATGAAAGACCGGCTGCAGGACGAGATCTTCCGGGCCGGGCGGGAGATCCTTTCCTGGGAACAGGTGCGGGTCCCGGTCACCGGGAAACGGGCGTGGCGATCGGTCGCCTGCCCCTCCTGCGGGGAGACCGTGCCGGACTACCTGGTCGTTGACGGAAGATGCGCAGGATGCGGCCCGCTCCGGTATTATGAGGTACTTGAAGACAATCGACCCAAAGAACAAAAGACCGGGTAACCTTCAGGGCTCTTGAGAAGAATGAGTGGGAGGAGTAAGCCTCCTTCTGTTGTTAGGCGGCATTCAGCTCTGCGCCATACCCGGGCGGATACCGGACAATCCATCTGCCCTGTTCTGGCTTGCACCCGCAGGGTTTTGCCGTTTCACCGTATCCTGTTCCTGCGCTCAGCGGGTTACTCGCACGGCGTTTTGCCGTACTTCTCGCCCGGACGGGCTCGACCGCATCATGACTGGAAACAGGCCGTATCGTTTCTGTGCCATTGCCGTGACTCTCGCCACCCATACTTGCGTATGGCTGCGTGCCCGGTGGGTGGGAGGACTTTCCTCAGCAGCATTCCGCTACCGTCAGCCGCTCTCTCCCTCTCCGGGTAGATATGGCGCTGGAATCCTGATAATGGTACCGTTGGGCTGGCCACCGGTGCAGATCCTCTTCACCTGTAGGGCGACAGGTAATTAAGTGAATGCAGCAGAGAATTCAGCACAAAAGGGGGGTGCCATGGAACTGCTGACGCAGGAAGAGGGGGAGATCGCGGTCAGGATCGCCCGCGGCGCGGTTGAGTACGCGATCCTGAAAAAGCCCAAGCCGGCGATCAAGGCTCCACCGCTCTTTACGGATAAACGCGGGGTCTTTGTCACGCTCACGAAAAACGGCCTCCTCCGGGGCTGCATCGGGTTTCCCTATCCGGTTATGCCGCTCGCGGATGCCATCGAGCATGTGGCCGTCGCTGCCGCGCTCGAAGATCCCCGGTTCCCGCAGGTCCGCAAGAACGAAGTGCCGGATCTCGCGCTGGAAGTGACGATCCTGACCGTACCGGAATCCCTTGCCGGCGAGCCCGCCGACCGCCCCCGGTACGTTGAGGTCGGCCGCCACGGGCTGATCGTCCGGGGCTTTGGCACCAGCGGTCTTCTGCTCCCGCAGGTCGCGACAGAATACGGCTGGGACGCACCGGCATTCCTTGACCACACCTGCGAGAAAGCCGGCCTGCCGCACCGGTGCTGGACCTACGGCAACGTGGACGTGCTCACATTCGAAGGCCAGATCTTTTCCGGCTCCTTTGGAGAGAACCGTTTAACCTGAAAGAGCGCCTACCGGAGAAGAGGAGTTCTCGTACCCTATGGCGATTGCCTTTGAGAGCCTGGACAGCGACATTGCCGGGCGCTGCGGGAGACTGGTGGTTGGGAAAAAGACCCTCCGGACCCCTGCGCTCCTGCCGGTCATCAACCCGCACCACCTGCTGGTCACCCCCAAGGAACTCGAGGAGATGGGCGTCGGGGCGCTGATCACCAACGCGTACATCATCTCGCGGAGCCGGAAGTTCTGTGAACCGGCATGCGGGCAGGGGCTCCACCGGCTCCTTGATTTCGATGGTATCATCATGACCGACTCGGGGTCATACCAGCTCTCGGTGTACGGGGAGGTCGCCATCTCCAACCGTGAGACCCTTGCATTCCAGCAGGAGATCGAAAGCGACATCTGGGTGCCGCTGGATATCCCAACCCCCCCGGGCGCCGATCGCGCAACCGCGGTACGGGATCTTGCCATCACCATCGAGCGTCTCCGGGAAGCAAAGGAGATCTTCGGGGATGACGCACCCCTTGCCGGGCCGGTGCAGGGCGGTATCTACCCGGACCTCCGCGAAGAGGCGGGAAGAGCGGTCGGCGCCCTTGGCTTTTCCTTCTGTCCCATCGGGGCGGTCGTGCCGCTCATGGAGACCTACCGGTACCGGGACCTCGTTGACGTCGTCATGGCAGCCAAACGGACGCTTCCCCGCCCGGCCTGCGTTCACCTCTTCGGGGCGGGCCACCCGGCTATGTTTGCGCTCGCCGCCGCGATGGGCTGCGATCTCTTTGACTCTGCCGCGTATGCACTCTATGCAAAGGAGGGGCGGTACCTCACCACCCACGGCAGTTTTAAGATCGATGAACTCGCCGATCTCCCCTGCGCGTGTGCGGTCTGCCGCAGCCATACTGCCGGAGAGCTGAGCACCGCACCGGACCGTACCCGGCTGCTCGCGCTCCACAACCTTGCCGTGACGCTCGCCGAGATCGCCCGGATCCGGCAGGCAATCACGGACGGGACGCTCTGGGAACTCGTGGACGAACGGTGCCGGAACCACCCGCAGCTCCTTACCGGTTACCGGGAACTGCTCTGTCATGCTGCGGAACTCGGGACGTACGACCGGGTCGCCAAGCGCCGGTTCTTCTACCGGGGCGACGAGAGCTGCGCCCGGACCGAGGTTATCCGGTACCAGCACCTGCTCGCCCGGCTTCAGCTCGGCAGCAACGTGCTGGTCGCGTTGGATGGCAGGCACCGCGATGGATACGATAACGTGCTCCTCTTCAAACCGCCGTTCGGCCCCTACCTCCCCGAGTTAAAGGAGACCTTTCCCATCGGCCAGAGCGAGATCCCCCCATGGGACGCGGCGATGGTGCGGCAGGGATGCAGGGGCATCCGGGTGCTGGCGGAGAGACACCCGGCCAGCAGGATCCGGGTTGCCGGCCTCGGGAACTGGCGGGAGATCTTCCGCGAGGAAGTCGGGGAGATGGCGGAGCTGATCGGGTGATCCGGTTTGATATCAGGAAGCGGGACGGGTGTGCCCGGGCGGGTATCCTTGCGATCGATGAGATCAGGGTTCCCTTTCCTGCCGTGATCGATCCGGCAATAGTCTTTCCCTCGCTCGCATCGCGGGGCGGTACGAACGTCCCCCTCTCTGCACCGCCGGCATTTGTCAGCACGTACCTGACAAAGAGCGAAGGCCAGCCGGTCATTATCCACCCGGCGCTCGAGAATCCGGCGGAGAGCGGGGACGTGGTCATGGCGGCCAACTGGCATACGGCCCTCGCGAACCCCCGGCAGTACGTAAGCTGGCTCCGGAACCTCAAGGGAAAGACGCCGGCCGATACGCTCTGGTATGCGCCGTCCGCGGCCCTGCCGTCAACCATCCATATCCTCTGCTATTCGGGCTTTGACCTTTTTGACTCCACCGCTGTGGATCTCAAATCCGCACAGGGTTTGTTCTGCATGCCCGAAGGAGAGTTCCCCTTTGATGATGCGCGGGAGAGCGGCATGTGCCGCTGCGAAGGCTGCCGGAACGGCGACCTCAGGTTACACAACCGGCTGGCACTCAAAAATGAGGTCGCCCTCGTCCGGTACTTCATCGGGCAGGCAGATCTCCGCGAACTGGTCGAGGCCCGGTGCCGGATGAACGCAGGTCACGTCGCCATCATGCGACACTTCGATGCGGATTACACATGGTCGGAAGCGTACGCCCCCGTTGCGCGCACCGGCGTGATGCGGGCAAACTCCGGGGAATCAATGCAGAGGGCCGAGGTGCGCCGGTTCGCGGAACGGCTCCTCTCCCGGTACCAGCCGCCCCGTGCCACGGTTGCCGTCCTCCTGCCCTGCTCGGCAAAGAAACCCTATTCGGTCTCGCAGAGCCACCGCCGGTTCCGGCAGGCAATCGCCGGCCGGGCCCATGAGCTCGTGATCACCTCGCCGCTGGGCCTCGTACCCCGGGAACTGGAGTGCGTGTACCCCGCAATGCATTACGATGTCCCGGTGACGGGGTTCTGGGATGCCGAGGAGTGCGCGTACATCTCGGGGATCACCGCACGCTACCTCGCGCTGCACCGGTATGACCGGGTGATCGCCCATCTCGAAGGCGGTGCACTCAGGGTCGCGGAGATGGCGGCAGCTGCCTGCGGGATTACGCTCGAATATTCCTGCCGCGAGCACCCCGCGGGCGACGCGGCCCTTGCGCAGCTCGACCGGGCACTCACCGGCGAGCGCCGTCTCAGGGACGACCGTCTCCAAGGAATGCTCTCCTACCAGTTTGGCAGTAACGCGGACACCAAAGGCATACTCCAGAGGGGCCATTTCCCGGAGCTCTTCTACTCCCGGAACAACCGGCAGCTCTTCTCGATCGACACCGGCACCGGCCTGCTGCGCCCAACCTTTGAGGGATGGGAGTTGCTCCCGCAGGATTACCGCGTGACTATCGCGGACTTCATACCTGAAGGCGACATCCTCGCGCCGGGTGTTCTTGAAGCCGACCCATACATCCGGGAAGGAGATGAAGTGCTTGTGGTCGGACCCCGGGTTATCGCCACGGGCAGGGCGGCAATGCCGGCGCAGGAGATGAAAACCTCCCGCCGCGGCGTTGCCGTCCGGGTGCGTAAAATAAAGAAGCTTGCCGGTTAATCTTTACGCTACATCGCAGATCATCCAAGGAGTGAAGTGCGTGGTTTATGGCGATATGACGGGACAGGTCCGGTGGGAATGGTGACATCGCCTGTCGTGATTGCGGTCCCCAGGGAAGTCGCGCCCGGAGAACAACGGGTGGCAACCGTACCGGAAGTTGTCCGGAACCTCACGAAATCGGGGTACGAGATCCGGGTCGAGCATGACGCAGGGTCGGCGGCATACTACCCTGACTGCCTGTATGCGGCAGCCGGGGCGAAGATCGTTGCCGATCGGACCGACCTGCTGAAGGGGGCAAAGATTGTCCTCCGCGTCCAGCCTCCGACCGTAGCCGAGGTCGCCCAGCTGGAGAAGGGAACGATCGTGATCGGGTTCATGAATGCGGCCGGCAACCTTGAGGCGGTTGCCCGGATGCGCGACCGGCAGGTCACCGCGTTTGCTCTTGAGTTCGTCCCGAGAATCAGCCGCGCCCAGAGCATGGATGCCCTCAGCTCACAGGCAACGGCGGGAGGGTACGTGGCGGTCATTCTGGGTGCGGAAAACTGCCCGAAGTTTCTGCCAATGCTCACGACCGCTGCCGGCACGATACGACCTTCAACGGTGCTTATCCTCGGTGCCGGCATCGCCGGTCTCATGGCGATTGCTACGGCAAAACGCCTCGGCGCCATGGTCGAGGCCTACGATGTCCGGCGCGCTGCCGGCGAGCAGGTCAGGAGCCTAGGCGCAAAGTTCCTCGAGCTCGCAATCAATGCCGAAGGGCAGGGCGGCTATGCCCGCGAGCTGACGCCGGATGAGAAGGAACAGGAGCAGCAGATGGTCTCTGCCGCGGTCGCGCGGGCCGATATCGTGATCACGACGGCCGCCATCCCCGGCCGCAAGGCCCCGGTCCTGATTACCAGAGAGACCGTTACAAAGATGCAGCCGGGCGCCGTCATCATCGACCTTGCCGCCGAGACGGGCGGCAACTGCGAGCTGACGCAGGCCGGTAAAACGATCAAGGAGCGCGGGGTGACGATCATCGGTCTGCAGAACCTTCCCGCACGGGTGCCGTTCCACGCGAGCCAGATGTATGCAAAGAACCTCCAGTCGTTTCTGGCACTCCTCATCACCAAGGAAGGAGAAATCGTCCCGGAGTTTACCGACGAGATCCTGACCGCAAGTCTCCTCGTTCATGCCGGGACCGTGGTCCACAAACCGACGCGCGATCTGCTGGAGGGAAACAGACCATGACAGATACCACTATGCTCTGGACCGCGGTCTACATCGCGATGCTGGCCGCGTTCACCGGCTATGTCGTGATCAGCAGGGTTCCCGTCATCCTCCACACGCCGCTGATGAGCGGCTCGAACTTCATCCACGGGATCGTGCTGGTCGGGGCCATGATCGCGCTCGGCCTTGCGACGACGCCTTTGGAACAGGCCATCGGCTTTGTCGCGGTCGTTCTTGGCGCGGCAAACGTTACCGGCGGTTACGTAATCACGGAACGGATCCTCCAGATGTTCGACAGGAGCGGGAAGAAGCAGGAAAAAGGAGGCCTGAGATGACCGATCTCTCCTGGGTAATCGACCCGGTCTACATCGCGACGATCTTCTTCTTCATCATCGGCCTCCAGCGGATGAGCCACCCACTCACCGCACGGAGCGGGATTGTCTGGGCCGGCGCCGCGATGCTGATCGCGACGCTGGTCACGTTCCTGACCCCGGGCCTCACCAACTTCGCGCTGATGGCAATCGGGATCGTCATCGGCGGGAGCTTTGGCTACATCGCGGCAAAGCGCATCGCGATGACCGGTATGCCCCAGATGGTCGCGCTCTTCAATGGCATGGGCGGCGGCGCAGCGGCCGGGATCTCGGCGGTCGCGCTCCTTGGCACTATCAATGCGATCAGTTCCCTTGCCATCGTCGGCGGGCTTATCGGGGCCATCTCGTTTGCAGGGAGCCTCATCGCGTTTATGAAACTTCAGGGTTGGATGCGGCCGCGGCCGATCACCTTCCCGGGCCAGCAGATCCTTAATACGGCGGTCCTCGTCCTCGCCGTCATCACCGGGATACTCATTGTCCTGAACCCGGTCCTGATCCCATTTGCCGTTGCCCTGAACCTCCCGATCTTCTTTCTCCTTGCGTTTGTCTTTGGGATTCTCATGACGCTTCCCATCGGTGGGGCCGATATGCCGGTCGTGATCTCGATGTACAACGCGTTCACCGGCCTTGCGGTCGCGCTCGACGGCTTCTCGTTTGCGACCCCTAACTACGCGATGGTCATCGCAGGGATCATTGTCGGTGCCGCGGGGTCGCTGCTGACAATCAACATGGCCAAGGCGATGAACCGTTCGCTCTCCAACGTCTTCTTCGGTGCATTCGGTGCGACCGAGGAGCAGGGGATACAGATCCAGGGCAGCATGAAGCCGATCGACGTTGATGATGTCGCAATCATGCTTGCCTACGCCAATAAAGTGATTATTGCTCCTGGGTACGGCATGGCAGTCGCTCAGGCACAACAGAAGGTCAAGGAACTGACCGACCAGCTCGAGAGCAGGAACATCAGCGTGAAGTTTGCGATCCACCCGGTTGCCGGGCGGATGCCCGGGCACATGAATGTCCTGCTCGCCGAGGCCGGGGTCGCGTACGACCACCTCTTCGACCGGGACGAGATCAACCCGGAGTTTGCCGGCACGGATGTTGTCCTCGTTATCGGGGCAAATGACACCGTCAACCCGGCAGCGCACCGTCAGGGCAGCCCGCTCTTTGGCATGCCCATCCTCGATGTCGAACAGGCCAAAAATGTGATCGTCCTGAAACGCGGTCAGGGAAAGGGCTTTGCCGGCATCGAGAACGACCTGTTCTACCGGGACAACACGCGGATGCTCTATGGCGACGCACAGGAGACCGTCGGCAGGCTCGTGCAGGCCCTCAAGAAACTCTGAGGACCGAGGGACTCCGCCCAACATGTGTGCCTGCCAAGAAAAATTCAGACGATTACCTCAAACAATGAAAAACCCCCTTTTAAGGGATCAACCTGATAATGCTCACAGGTTCCCGATCCCGGCGAATGAAAAAACATCCATACTCATCCTAAAATCCACCTGCATGTTTAAGAATAATTATCGCTAACATATGCAGACAACATTACATTTGGAGTGAATGAAATGGATTTTGGATCTCTCGGTGGAATAAGCGGAGGAATAGGAGGAGCGATCACGGGTTATCTGGCGACTCCTGATGGAAAAGCGGCAATCGCCAAGTATCTCGGTTCGCAGGAAGGCATCGCTCTCCTGCAGAATTTTGCCGGGACCCCCGAGGGCCAGAAAGCGATCATGGCGGTCCTTCCAACGGCTCTCAACGGTATGAACCTGCCCCCCGGTGTCGCAGACATGATCAAAGGGGCACTGGGCAGCCAGCAGGTCCCCCAGCAGTAAGTATATCCCTTTTTTAATCGTGTCCTTCCACGGCCCGGTTTTCCCGAGACAAGGTATCCTGCTCTCGAACCGGTTACCTTATATGGTTACCGGAGAGAATGAATGATATCCGTAAGGAGGGAATTCCTATCGAAGACATAATCCCGATTCCCGACGGACAAGTGGCACGGAAAAAGCTCCATTTCTTCTGGCTTGCCGATTGCTCCGATTCGATGCGGGGAAAGAAGATCGCGACACTCAACCAAGCGATCCGGGAGGCGCTCCCGGAGCTCCAGAAGGCAGTTGCCGCATATCCGCAAGTCGATATCCAGATGCGGGCGATCAAATTTTCCAATGGCGCTGCGTGGCATGTTGGTCCCGACCCGGTTCCTCTTGATCAGTTCACTTGGCCGGAACTGGAAACCTCGGGGCTCACGGCTACGGCAAAGGCGCTCCGGATGCTTGCAGCCGAGCTATCTCTCGAACGGATGCCCCGGCGGGGCCTTCCCCCGGTCTGTATCCTGATCTCCGACGGTTTTTGTACAGACCCGCGTGAAGAATATGATGCGGCAATCGCGGAACTCGGTAAGATCCCCTGGGGGATCAAAGCGGTGCGGCTGGCCATCGCGATTGGCGACGAGTCGGATTACAACGAGACAGAACTCCTGAAATTTATTAATCAGGACACGGTCGGCCTGTTAAAGGCACATTCCCCGGAAGAACTGATCACGTATATCCGGTGGGCATCGGTCAGCGCCTCGGTCGCCTCCTCCCGGGGGAGGAGCAGGAGCGCGCAGGCAATGGACGATACATCAAACATATCCATTGAATCACCCCCGCCAATGATCACATCAAATACCGATCTCTTCTGATGGACCATGCCATCCCTAGGCCCCTTTTTTTGTACCTGCGATACCAGTCTTGGGTGGGCATTCGGGTGCAGCCGGACCGGCGCTTCCCATATCCGCACAAAAAAACCCTGCGAGGATGCCTACGCCCTTTGGAGCGGGTCGGCGGGAGCCATGCCGTGTATCGCAGTCGCGGTTGCTGATGGCCATGGCGATGCCCGGCATGACCGGAGCAGGACCGGAGCGGCACTGGCGGTTGATGCCGCTCTTGCCGAGATGATGGCTCTTCACCGGATGCATGTGGATGGGATCTCCCGACCTGTCCTCCGTTCGGATTTCCGGACGGACTTTCCCCGCCGGGTAACCCGGCGCTGGCGGGAACTTGTCCGGTATGATGACGAATGGAAATCACCGGATACCCTCTCTCCTTTCGATCTTCAGGACCAACCCTATATACGCTACGGCACTACCCTCCTTGCTGCACTGATCGTTACTGACAGCATCCTCGTCGGCCAGATCGGGGATGGCGACCTCCTTCTCGTCCGGCCGGACGGCAGCATCGAATCCCCTCTGCCAAAGGATCCGTTCTTGACCGGAAAAGAGACGTACTCACTCTCTTCACCAGATGCGCACCTCCTTTGGCGGACTGCGACAATTGACCGGGGGAACGGTGGCGTCCTGATCGCTGCTACTGATGGCATCTCAGATTCATTCGACGGTTCAGAGGGCGAAGAATTCTTCGTCTTTATCCGCAGTCTCGTTGACCGTATCCGCACGTATGGGGAGGAGGCGGTTGCCAAGGCCATGAACGGCTGGCTCGACCGGTATTCCGCAACCGCCAGCGGTGACGATGTGACGCTCGTGTATATCTGTATCAACCCCGTCAGCATCCCAACGGACAGTTCCCTGCCGGAACAGGATAATGAGGGGGACATCGCCGGGAGTGGGTAACAATGCCACTCCGGATTGGCCAGAAACTCCGTGCAGACCTTGTCGGTACCGAACTCCATGTAATCCGGAAGCTGGGCGAGGGATCGCAGGGGGAGGTTTATCTGGTTGAAAGCCCGCAGGGCTACCAGGCAGTAAAATGGTATAAACCGGAGCAGGCAACTCCCGAACAGCGCAGCGCCGTTCTCTATCTCGTGGGAATCGGCCCGCCGTACGGTGCGGCAGGGAAACGGTTTATCTGGCCGCTGGATCTCGTCACATCAGAAGGATTAAACCAGTTCGGGTACCTGATGGCACGGATCGATACCCGGCATTATGCCGAACTGGGCGAAGTCTGGTCGCATCTCAAACCGATCCCGAATTTTTCAGCGCTCTGCGAGATCTCCTATCAGCTTGCGAACAGCTACCGGGCGCTTCATCTCTCGGGACACTGCTACCGCGATATCTCAGCCGGGAACCTGATGTTTGATCCACTCTCGGGCGATGTATTGATCTGTGACAACGACAACGTCGGGATCAACCGGCAGTCACGCTCTCAGGTATGGGGCACGATGGAATATATGGCACCGGAGATTATCCGTGGTGAATGTGATCCCTCTACGAGCACCGACCTTCATTCGCTTGCTGTTCTCCTCTTTTATCTCTGGATCTGGCACCACCCGCTCCACGGGGAGATGGAATACCAGTACCGCTGCTGGGACATACCTGCAAAGAAGAAAGTCTACGGGGAATCACCGGTCTTTATCTTCGATCCGGAAAACGCCGCAAACCGCCTGCCGCCGGATCCGGACTATAACATCGCCCGCGAACGCTGGGCGTTCTGTCCCCCCCGGCTGAAGGCGATGTTTGTGCGGGCGTTCACGGAGGGGTTCTCTCACCCGGAACGGAGAGTGACTGAAGGCGAATGGCAGAACCTGTTCCGTTCGTTAAAGGACAGCATTATCACCTGCCCTGCCTGCCATGCCGAAAATTTTACCAATGGTGATAGCCGGGGGGTATTCTGCTGGCATTGCCGCCAAACCTTAGCCCGGCCGCCATTCCTCATCATACACCGGCCTGGCGGTGACACACGCCTGGCACTTTCGCCTGGTACAAACATCCTTGCACGGCATCTGGCGCCGGCGGCCATAAATGAGAACAACTCCCGGGTTATCGGTACCGTTGTCCGTCATCCCACGATTGGCGGTGCGGCGGGGATCCGGAACCAGTCGTCATCATCTTGGCAGGTTGTTTTTCCCGATGGTTCCAGAGCGGACGTTGCCCCGGGCCGGGCCGTCCCCCTCAACCGCGGGACCACCATCACCATGGATGGAGTACAGGTACAGATCCAGCTGCAACGAACGGGGTTGACATCATGAACGACCTCCCGCGGCAGATACTCAAAGATCTTCTCGTACGCTACGGGATATCTGTCGCGTACGACCCGATCCGGTGTGAGGGGCTACTCCGCGACACCTGCCCGAAATGCAACCGGGAAATCTTTGTACTCGTTCATGCCGTCCGACTGCACGTTCCTGCGGAGCTGCTGGCACCACGACATGCCCTTCCCATGACGCTGGTGAAAGGTTTTCTTGCCAAGAAGCTCTCGGACGAACTCGCGTTTTCCGATGTGGCGGCACACTGGGCAGTTGACAGCTGGGCAGAAGCCCTCGGGTTATCCGATCCTGCATCTGCAGGTTCTCAGGCGCGAAATGGGAGGGGAGAAGCCTTACCCGGACATATGTCAACGTCCCCGGAAATAGTGCCGGTAAACCCGGCACTTCTTGAACAGTGGGCTGGCGATCTGGGAACTGCCTCTCTTGCAGCCCGGCTCGAAATTGTTGCCGGTCTTTCACGCGAACCCGGCCCGGATGCGATCCGGCTCCTGATCGGCGCGCTGGCAAATGATCGGTGGGAAGTGCGGAGTGCCGCATTTGACGTTCTCACCGCTCTCGGGCCTGCAGCTATCCCGGATCTTCTGAAAGCGATTCACGGCACGGATGAGGGTGTTATCTGGAGGGTGGTACTTATCCTGGGAGCAAAGCGATCCGGCGAGGCGGTGGATGAGCTGATCGCGTTGCTCGAACGCGACCCCCCCATCCGCGATGCGGCCATCTGGGCACTTGGCGAAATCGGGAGCCGCCGGGCATCAACTCCCCTGATGAACCTGGTCATGCATGGCTCCGTCCCTGCCAGCAGGCAGGCAGCGGATGCATTAAAGAAGATTGATGCCGGCGGCCACTGACACTGTCATTTTTGAAAAACGCCGCCGCGACTCTTGCCGGCTTAACGGTTCATTGAATTTTTTCTTCGGGTTTCATTTCGATGACTTCAAGGACGAGATCCTTCCCGAACGCCTTTTCAAATGCCCGCTGCTCCGCCTCCACACCCCAGATCTCGAGCTGGCAGTCCCCCCGGGTGATCACATCGAGCGTCACGGTATTTTTCTCCACGCGGACGAACTTGACGCGCTGTACCAGCGCGGCATGGCTCCGGTCGAGGCTTTCGCCAAGGCGAATAAACGTTGACAGGACACGGATCATCTCCTGTTCCCGCGGACCAAGGTCCAGTATCTCGAGGTTCTTCTTCCGGGGCATCTTCTTCCGGTGGAACCGGGCAAGGTTTGCCATGATGTTGATCTCCTTCTGGTCAAAGCCGAGGAGCTCGGAATTTTTTATGATATAATAAGAATGGGCATGGTGGTTGGCAAACGAGATGAACGAGCCGATATCGTGGAGGAACGTGGCATATTCGAGAAGTTCACGCTCCCAATCCCCAAAACTGTGCAGCTTCAGTTCCTGTGCGCTGTCAAAGAGCTCCAGCACCAGCCCGGTGACCGTGCGGGCGTGCGCCTCGTTGATGCCGCACGAACGCCCCAGCTGCAGGACGCTGCGTTCGCGCGGTGACAGTTCCCCGAACAGGGGAAAGTTCTCGATCCGGGAGAGGTAATCCACCAGCAGACCGTCCTGGAGACCCCGGCCCGTAATGCTGACCAATTCAAGAGAGAGTTCTTTCATGAAGGTATCGAGAATCGCTGCTCCGGCAATAATGATATCCGCCCGTTCCGGGTTGACGCCGGCAACTTTCCTGCGCTGTTCAAGGGAGAGCGGGCAGAGGAGGTCGATCACCTTCCGGAGATCCCGGTAAGTCAGGGTGCTCCCGTTGGTACTGCCGTTCTGGTGGAGGGTTTTCTGTGCGATCTCGGCAAGGTTCATGATAGTGCCGGAACTGCCGATCACAAGATCGGGCTTCTGCTTCCGGATCTTCTGGACCGAATGGATGATCGCGTTTTTGACGTGCTGCTGGACTTTCTTGTACTGATCCGGGCTGACAGCGTCTGCCCCGTTGTGCGGAAGATACTGGTTGGTCAGCCGGATTGCGCCCAGCCGGAAACTGTCGAGGAACTGGTACTGCTGCCGGCCCCCCAGCGCGATCTCGGTGCTCCCACCGCCGATATCGATGAACAGTGCCAGATGGTCCCCGATATGCATCCCGCTTGCCACGCCAAGATAGATCAGCCGTGCCTCCTCCATGCCGGATATCACCCGCACGTCGAGGTAGGCCTCATGCCGCAGCGAGGTCAGGAGCTCGTTCTGGTTCGCGGCTTCCCGGGCGGCGGACGTGGCGACCGCGACGAACTCCTCGGCATTGAACGAGCGGGCAAGATCGGTAAACCTTTTGCAGACAAGGGTGGTCCGTTCGATGGCATCACGCTGGATCTCTTCATCATCGAACTCCCCTTCGCCCAGCCGCACCTGCTGTTTCTGCCGGGAGAGGATGGTATAGGAGTTGTTCGGGTTCAGCCGGACGACAAGCATCCGGACGGAGTTGGTGCCGATATCGATGAATGCGACGACACGGCCGGCAGGCCCGATCTTCCTTGACCTCACGGTATCACCAGCTTCCGGCCAAACATCTCGGTGAACAGGTCTCCCTTCGCAAGTGCCCGTCTTTTTTCGATAGTTGCATCACCCGATGCCACAATCTCGCAGGTGATCTCGTGCAGGCCAATCGTGCACCTGATATCTGTAACCGTCTGCTGGTGAAGGTAATCGAGACCGTCAGCAATGCGGAGAATTGCCGCAAGGGCCCGTATGCGCTGCTGGTCGTCAGGTGGGAAGATCTGGTACAACCCGCTATCAACGAGCCGGACGTTTGTTCCGTGGGACCCGGCGACCAGCCCGAGGATCCCTCGTTCCTGCGTGCCAACGGGAAGGTTTTCATCAGCGAGGATCACGCGGGCGCTCCTCTTCTGGTGCCCTTTCTCGCCAGACATCCAGCCGATGTCGTGCAGAAGGGAAGCATATTCAAGGAGCGTGCGATCGCGGTCTCCCAACAGGTGCAGATCCTGGAGCTGGTCGAAGAACCGGAGCGCCAGAGCGGCAACAACACGGGAATGCTCTTGCTGCGCGGGCGCTTCCCCGGCGAGCCGCTGGATCCCCTCCCGTTCCGTTGCACCGGAAGAGACCGGCCGTACGCCATATGCATTCTTCTGGCCTGCAAGGATGGTGGCCCGCAGCTCATCCCAGAGGCCCGACCGCTGGAGGGACTCCCAGAACCGGACAAACTGCCGGTAGAGCCGCTGCCGTCGTCGTTCCCGGTTGATCAGCAGCCTGCGGAGCGGGGCGATCGCGTACGCCCTCCCGTGGCGCAAATCGCGGAGGGCATGAGGCCGGTTCCGCTCTTTCATGATGAGGAGCGTGATGTGGTCGATCCAGACATCGCAGTCGTGCATATCACCCAGCAGGTCCTGGATCTTTTTGACCCGCGCGATCGGTTTTTTTAATTGCCGCCGGTAGAGCGGGGCGTACAGCTCCATGGTGTACCGGAGCTTCTTTGCGGCAATCCGCATGGCATGGTGCTCCGCGATCGCGTCCGGGTTCTGCACCCAGGGTTCATAGGAGAAAAAGCGGAAAAGGCGCTTTCCTATCCGGGCCGATGCGATTGCCGGAAGGCCGTACATCTTAGGTTTCCGGTGTCTCCGGCCATGGTCCGGCAGGACTTCATGACAGGTTTTACGGATCTCATCAATAACGCAGCCCTGTTCCAGTTCCTCAATGGCATGGATGATATCTTCCTGATAGCCGGAGCGTTTTTTTTGCAGCCGGGAGAGGACCAGATCAAGAGAGGGTTGAGATGGGCCAGCAGGAAAAGGTCCGGTTTTTGGAGAGCCTGAAGCCGGTTCCTCCAATTTCCGGAGGTATTTTTTCAGGAACGCAATCTGGACGTCCGCGTCGCGTGCTTTCCCGAGTGCACGGGTGACCTTCCGGATCTCTGCCGTCCAGAGATGGTACTGTTTTTCTGTGAAGCAGTCTGAAAACAGGGGAAGCGCTGCGCGTAACCGGCGGGACGCCACCCGCATGCGGTGAATGTGCTCAATATCCTTCCCTTCCCTGACACCGGGTATCTCGTTTGTGAATGCATCGAGCAGGGGCAGGAAGCGCTGCGCACCAAAAAAGCAGGACCCGCTGAGCCGAACCGGTTGCTCACTGCCCATCATGGTACCAAGTCCCCCGGTGCTCGACAAACCAAGACTGGGCATTAATGGGGGTCTCACCGGGCACAGGCACCCGCCGCTCGTAGGTGCCATCGCCCTTGAGCAGTCGCAGCTTCTGGTTGTCTTTGAGCTGGACCGTGAGAACTGTGGAGACAAGTGCCTTTTTGATCGCCGGATCCTCAACCGGGTACAGCTCCTCCACCCGGCGGTCAAGGTTCCGCGGCATGAGATCCGCGCTGCCGAGAAATACCTCATCATCCCCCCCGTTGCGGAAATAGTAGATACGGGCATGCTCAAGGAAACGGCCGACGATTGAACTGACCGTGATCGTCTCGCTGACTCCGGGAACGCCCGGCCGCAGGCAGCAGATTCCGCGTACCTGGAGATCGATCTTCACGCCTGCCTGGGACGCACGGTACAGGGCACGAATGCACTCCGGATCGACGAGGGCATTCATCTTGAATGCAAGGTACCCGTCGCCATGCCGCCGGTGGCGGGCGATCTCCCGTTCAATCCGTTCGAGAATCACGGTGCGCAGGGTGACCGGTGCCACGGCGAGCTTGCGGTACTGGTCGAAACGGGCGTAGCCGGTAAGGAAATTGAAGAGGTTTGCGACATCGTGCCCGATGTCCGGGTCGCAGGTGAACATCCCGAAATCGGTGTAGATGCGGCTGGTCGTTGCGTTATAATTGCCGGTACCGAGGTGCATGTACCGCCGTATCCCGTCTTTTTCCCTCCGGACTACCATGCAGAGTTTTGCGTGCACCTTGAGCCCCACGACGCCATAGACCACGTGGATCCCGTCGGCTTCGAGCGCCCGGGCCCAGCCGATATTATTCTCCTCATCAAACCGCGCCTTGAGTTCGATCAGGGCAGCAACGGCCTTCCCGTTCTCGCGGGCTTCCAGAAGCGTGCTGACGATCGGGGAATTGGTGCCGACCCGGTACAGTGTGATCTTGATCGCAAGAACATCCGGGTCATCTGCGGCCTGCCGGATGAAATTGATCACGGGCGAGAAACTGTCGTAGGGGTGGTACAGCAGGATATCCTTCTTGCGGATTGCGGAAAAGATATCCTTCTCTTCCGCGAGTTCCGGGGGGATTGACGGCTGGAATGGTGTGTCCTTGAGGTCAGGACGGTCGAGCGAGAGGAGCTGCATGAGGTCGGCCATGCCCACCGGGTGTCCCATCCGGTAAACCATATGGGAGCCGATACCCAGTTTTTTCTCGAGCATATGGCAGATGCTCTCATGCATCGAGCAGTCGACCTCAATCCGGACGGGTTTTCCACGGGCGCGCTGCTCCATGACCTCCTCCACAGTGGTCAGAAGATCGGACGCCTCATCCACTTCGATGTCGAGATCGGCATCGCGGGTAATCCGGAAAGGAAACGATCCCACTACTTCAAGCCCGGGGAAGAGCATATCCAGGTGGGCAGCAATAACGTCCTCCAAGTACACAAGGTGCACATTTTTGTCGTCATGGTGTGCGCTTTTCACCGGTCCGGGTATCCGGAACAGCCGGGGAAAAAGGTTGGTGGGCACCTTGACTCGTGCAAACAGCTCTTTTTTTGCGGGATCACGGACGATGATGGCGAGGTTGAGCGAGAGGTTGGATATGAAGGGAAACGGATGGGCGCTGTCAAATGCAAGCGGTATGAGGACCGGGAATACCTCCTCGACAAAAAACGTGTGGAGCGCTTTTTTCTGTTCATCATTCAGATCTGCGTATCTGTGAATGAATATGCCCGATGCCGCAAGTCTCGGGAGGATCTCCTTGTCCCAGCAATCGGACTGGAGGGCAATTTCCGGGATGAGCGCCTTCTGGATAGATGCCAGCTGCTCCGACGGGGTCATGCCGTCTGCCGGCACCTTCAGCACGCCTTTTGCTGCCTGGCGCTGGAGACCGGAGACCCGGATCATAAAAAATTCATCGAGGTTGTTGGCGAAGATGGCAAGGAACTTCACCCGTTCGAGAAGGGGGTGACGCTCGTCCAGCGCTTCGTCTAATACGTGGCGGTTGAACCGGATCCAGCTCAATTCACGATTAATATACAGCGAAGGATCATCGAGCGGTGGTGGTGAAGTCATCATCAGTTCCTGCGGGCATGCGATAGTTTCCCTATTATGAAACCTGCATGTATGCTTCATTCAAGGTTAGGGCAGCGAGCTTATAATTCTGCACCATATCGGAGGGCCCAATAGGAATATATAACTGTAGAGCCCGTGGCCGTATATCCGGGGAGAATGTTGTCAGATTTCCGGTATTATGAGAGGAGGCTAGAAGAACAAAATCCAAAAAATACTTTTAAGATATCGTGAGATAAGATTCTTCAATTACCCCATCAAGGTAATTCGTTTTTCTGGATAGTCGGTTATCCCGTATATGGAGAACGTCTGCCAATGACCGGATATGAACCACAAAGATGGATCTGCCAGGTGATATCTTTTATCATATTCTGTTCGGTCGTCATACCCATTGCTACCGCCATAACGCTCTCACCGGGAAGTTCAACGACCTCACCGGTCATCGCGCAGAGAGATCCTGTCTCTATCACCGGAGCTGCTCTGGGTCATCCACAGAACGGCTTGCAGGTCCGGGTCATTGGCAACAACTACCTCACCGTAACCACCATCAATGTTAATCCCGATAATACATACCAATACGATCTGAAAAAAGCGGATACCTTAAACATAGCAACCGGTCAATACTTCATCCTTATCCAGCACCCGATGATGAACGGGCTGTTTGATATCGTGTATGATGCTGCAACCGGTTGCGTGATCAACCGCCAGCTGGGAGGGGGTACGGCAATCTTCCAGATCTCGGGATCCGGGAGCCTCCAGAATCCCGACTCGGCGGCTGCACTCACGCAGGCCATTACCAGCCAGTATGTCGACGATACCTTTGCAATGGTCTCCTTATTTGTCGGCAACCCCGGCACGCTGATCAACCCCATCGGGAATCACTACGTTGGTGACCGGTTTACTATTAATGGTTCGACCAATCTCGCGGCGGGCGATCAGTTGCTTGTCGAGATCTACTCTGCCTCATTTGAACCGACGACAAAAGAGCAGTCGGCCGGGTTCTCCGGGGCGACCGGTATGGTGAGCGTGGCTCCCGGCACTGACGGGATCAATCACTGGTCCTTTGCAGTGGACACATCCACGTTCAGACCGGACGAGTACATCGTCACCGTATCTGCCGTCCTCCCGAAGGTCAAAGGTATGGCGACATTTGACGTCCTGCCCCGCCCGGTGACAACGACTCCGACACCGACGCCACCAGCGGCCCCCCTCAGCACAGCTGCCTCCCTTGAGACCGTCGCAAGTACATCTCCTTCACCTGTGCCCACGACAGAGCGATCGCCGGTTCCCGTTGCAATTGCCGTTCTTGCCTTCATTCTTCTCGCGGGCATTCGGAAGATGCGGTGACGCGGAAAACAATGTTATCGTTACCAGCCAAGGTAGAGTGTCTTTGTCTGCGTGTACGCATCAATTGCATAGTAGCCGTTCTCCCTGCCGATCCCACTCTCGTTCATACCGCCGAAGGGAACCTCCGGTGGGATCGTCAGGTGCCGGTTAACCCAGACAATGCCGGCTTTTACCTCGGAAAAGACCCTCTTTGCCACCCCAAGATCCTTTGTCCAGACCGATGCGCCCAGACCGTACCGTGATTGATTCGCCTCATGAATTGCTGTGTCCAGATCGGGAACGGTCATCACGGGCAGCACAGGGCCAAAGACTTCGTTTGTAAGCAGGCGGGAGCCGGGTATCACATCCGTGACGAGCGTTGGCTGGTAAAAAAATCCCACCGCATACTCGCCGCCCACCGGAGCAAAACCGCCGGTTAGCAGGGTTCCCTCATCGTGAGAGAGTGCGTCGCTGAGGACAGTGGATATCTTTTCCCGCTGGCCGGCACTGTTCATTGGGCCCACATCCGTGCCGGAGACAAGTCCGTTCCCCACCCGAAGAGTCTCTGTTTTTTCCTGCAGCTTCTTCAGGAAAACCGTGGCGATCTTCTCGTGAAGGAAGAGGCGCTTGACGGCTGAACAGACCTGTCCCGCATTGTAGAATCTGCCGCGGAGTGCACCTTCTACCGCACTGTTGATATCCGCATCGTCCATCACGATCATCGGATCCGACCCGCCCAGTTCGAGTGTGATCTCTTTGAAATGTCCCTCCGCCATCTCCCGGATACGGTGCCCGGTCTCGCAGGAGCCGGTAAATGAGATCTTTTTTATTGAGGGATGACGGACGATCTCCGCACCAACGGTCTCTCCCGGCCCGGTCACCACATTCAGTACCCCCGGCGGGGTTCCTGCATCCAGTAGGATCCGTGCAATACGCAGGTTCGTAAGCGGGGTTGTCGATGCCGGTTTGAGGACGAGCGTGTTGCCGGCTAGCAGGGCGGGGCCTGTCTTCCAGCCCATAATTATGGCGGGCATATTCCACGGGATGATCGCCCCGCAGACGCCAAGCGGGACTCTCGTGACAAGGCAGTCCCCGGCGCGACCCAGCTGGATCATCTCCCCGGAGGGACGGCCGGCAATGGAGGAATAATATTCAAGGATGTTCGCACATCCCCGCACCTCGTCGACTGATTCTTTCAATGGTTTTCCCTGTTCCTGGGTAAGAAGGCGTGCAAGCGCCATATGCTGTTCCCGTATCTTGTCTGCCGCACGGCAGAGGATCATCCCGCGTTCCCGGGTGGTTTTTGCCGACCATGCAGAGAATGCCGTTTCTGCCGCCTCCACAGCGGCACTTACATCTTCGGACGATCCTTTGGGGACGTGGTCGATTAGTTCACCGGTCGCCGGGTTGATGACATCCATCCAGAGATCATCTGCCGATGGTATATCCTTGCCGCCGATTATCATATGCATAAAAATGACCCCCCTGTACACGGTTTTTTAGTTCTTTGTTTCCTGATCCCACTATAAAGATGCGATGGATATGTTTTAGGAAAAACCGAGAGGATTGCTTTCAGGAATGATACCGGTCTCCTGAGTATCCATGGATCTCCGGCGGATATCCCCGGTCCGTGTCGTATTGTACATACCGGTGCGTTCCAGAGCCTGACGGTATTCTGCTGTGGTGATCAGGGAGATAAGGGAAGAGATGCGCGGATCTGCAAGCATCTCATGGCGCAACGCCAGCTCGTATTGTACCTGCGCCACTGGCATAAACCTGAGCCCATAGGTCTTTGCCGCTCTCAAAGAACAGATCCCGGCATCCGCGCGACCATTGACGATAGCGGCAGCGACCGCTGAGGAATGTACCACTTCATCATTAAAGCCGACAATACCTGAAGGGTCGATATCCTGCGACACCAGGAGTGCATCAAGAATCATCCGCTCGGGAGAATCTTTCCGGGTGTTGATGCATCGAACGGATGCAAGGTTTTCCGGCGTCACTCCCGTCCGGGATGCGATGCCGTGCTGAAAGGTCGCGATATGGACAAAGGCAATATCCATTGAGATGAGGTGCGGCAGGACAGCCCCGCACTCCTGTTCATAAGGTGGAACCGGGATGCAGATCGGTGCTGCATGACAGGAACCGCGCCGGAGGGCAAGGATCGCTCCGGAGTTACCCATGTTTGCCGCATGCAGGAACATACCCCGATCATGAGCGATCACGCCCAGTTCCTCTAAAGCCGGATCGACAATCCCCACGAGGATGATCGTCCGTTCGATGCTTTCGGGATCCGTGGTCAGGATCATCTCCAGTTCATGCCCCGCATCGTACCCTTCAACAGGTGCGGGGATATGTGCGTAGCTGTTGGCTTTGACGGTCGCCATCTGCACCCCGGATCCCCGTGAATGAGTAATCCCCCAATAGTCTGTCCCTATCCGGCCTACCGAGATCGGAACAAATTCATCAAACCCGAGATCAGAACTGAGCGCGGTCGAAAGTCTCGCCCGGATTGTATGGCGTTGCGGCGGCGCAAGCCCCCACCACTCCAGCAGCGGGGCTGTAAATTCGCGGAGGACGGTCTGTGCGGCAAGGGGATACCCCGGCAGACCGATAACAGGTTTTCCGTGGATCTTCCCCAGCATCACCGGTTTCCCCGGCTTGATGGCGACGCCGTGGAAGAGGAGTTCTCCCAGCGTTGCGATCACGCCGGCCGTAAAGTCACGGGTACCGGCAGAAGAACCGGCAGATATAAGAACCAGATCATTGAGCTGCACTGCAGACAGGAGCGCCTGTTCGATCTCACCCGGATCATCGCGTACAATGGGTGATCGGCTGCAGTGCGCACCCATCGAATCGAGAAAGACCTGCGCCATGATCGTGTTACTTTCCACAACCTGTCCCGGTCCCGGGCGCTCTCCCAGCGGGACGAGTTCGCTACCGGTGGGGATAATCCCTATGTTGGCAGTCCTGACATTGATGCTGGCGACCCCGTAGGTCGCCAGTGCTCCGACATCAAAAGCGCGGATCTGATGGCCGCGGGGAAGAACAAGCTGGCCCTCCCGGATATCCTCTCCGGCCGTCCGGATATGCTGCCAGGGTGCGGCGGCTTTGCGTATTTGGAATCGATCGCCATCCTGCCATGTGTCTTCAACCATGATCACCGCGTCAAAACCGTGTGGGACAATGTTGCCGGTGTTGACGCGGACAAACCGGTCCAGGGTGACCGGTTCCTGATCGCTTGCCGGTAATGTGTCGCCACTCCTGACGGCAATGCCATCCATCGCTGCGAGGTTACTTTCCGGGACTGAGTACTGAGCGTAGATCGGGGTTGCCAGCACCCGTCCCGGCGCCTGCGTGACAGGAATCGTCTCCGTACGGCCCGGGGAGTTGAATGATGTCTTTAAAATGTTGAGGGCCTCTTCGAAAGAAAGAAGTGAGAGATAACGCTTGACCATATCGTATTACCCGATCCTGCTCGTGGAAACTATCGACGTACCTGCGTTCTCATTGCATCTGCCATAGGTAAATTTGTTTACAAGTTTGCACTATCAATATGTTCTATTTTATCCCGGCGATCATCAATAAATGATTCTATACAGCACCACGATCTCCCTGCACCAGATAAGCGGCCGTCATCGGGAAAAAGAGAGAACCGTGCCGGTACTTCGCGATCTGTTCTCACGGTTCAGGTTATGATGAAAGGTAACAGGGTTTCCGGGTCCAGGTCTGCCCGTTTTACCCGCCGGCCATAATCGGGAGAGGTCGAGGGGGTTGTGCATCTCTTTCGGAATTTCCCCGAAGCAGGACAAACTATATCTGCCGCATATCCTTATCTCTCACACTGGTGCACCATGGGAGAGGAGCCTCCGGTAAAAGAACCGCAACAACCATCTCAGCCGCAACCAGCGCCCCAGCCACAAATTCAGGCAACACCGATACCCGCGCAGCCAAAGGCGAAGCCGCCGCAGGTACAACCGCAACCACAGCAGCTGTCAGAAGAGCAGCCCGGAAGCGTCCTGGAACTGACGGACCTGAACTGGGAGTCGGTGGTCGAGAAAGGAAAAAAACCCGTGGCCATCATGTTCTACAGCCCGACCTGCGTCTTCTGTCGCCAGATGGATCCTTATTTCCGGGGTTATGCGGTCGAATACAAGGATTCTGTCACCTTCGCACGCCTCAATATCATGGTTAACTTATGGACCTCGGAGCGGTACGGCGTACGGAGCACCCCTACCTTTAAGTTCTTCTGCGATGGGAGGCCGGTGCAGGAGATGGTGGGTGCGGTCTACCCGGCGATACTCAAAAAAATGATCGATGAAGTGCTCGTCCATGGCAAAGAGTGCGCAAAGAACTCCACGGCGATCGATTATGAGATCACGGGATATGGATGACCATGGAGACGGGATCTGGCACGGATAATCCCCACACCTTGGTAGCGATCACGGATATCCCGATTTTAAAGCAGGGTCTTCCTGGCGCTCCTCCTGCAGCTTAACGGTCGAAACTAGTGGGTGACCGCCCGGTTACACGTCCCGGCTGCACCCGCATCGTTCCGCAGCTGACGCTACCGCCTTTGCAACCGCCCGGGTCACACCTTTGTCGAGAATGTTGGGAAGGATATGATCGCGGTGGGGGTGCCGGGTGTAATCCGCGATCGCATGTGCAGCGGCGATCTTCATCTCATCCGTGATTTTGGTAGCCTTTGCATCGAGAGCGCCGCGGAATATTCCCGGGAAGGCAAGCACGTTGTTGATCTGGTTGGGAAAATCGCTTCTTCCGGTGCCGACAACGGCAGCGCCGGCATGCAGTGCGGAATCAGGCATGATCTCCGGTACCGGGTTGGCCATTGCAAAGACGATAGGGTCCCGGTTCATCGACCGGATCATCTCCCCGGTCACGATATTTGCCGTCGAGACCCCGATGAAGGCATCCGCACCGGTCATTGCATCCGCGAGGGTGCCGGAGAGCGCGGGGCGGTTCGTTTCTTCCCCGATGATGAACTTGTATTTGTTCCCGTACAATCCCTCCCTCCGGCGGAATATCGTACCTTTTGTATCGCAGACTATGATCTCGTTGACCGATGTGCACACCCGTGAATCGTATCCGATACACTTCAACATACGGGTAATGGCATACCCGGCTGCCCCTGCTCCGCAGATGACAACGTTGAGATCCGTGAACTTCTTCCCGGTGACGCGGCAGGCGTTGAGCAACGCTGCAAGCACGACGACTGCGGTTCCATGCTGATCATCATGCATGACGGGTATTCCGATATCCTGCAGCGCATCCTCCACTTCAAAACATTTCGGTGCAGCGATATCCTCCAGATTAATCCCGCCAAAAACCGGGGCGATATTCCGGACCTGGTCGGTGAAATCCGTCTCGTAACTCTCAAAACAGATCGGGAATGCATCGATCCCGGCAAACTCTTTGAAAAGGATCGCCTTCCCCTCCATCACCGGTATTGCCGCATATCCCCCGATATTGCCAAGGCCGAGAACCGCAGATCCGTCGGTGACGATCGCGATCGTGTTCCCCTTGAGCGTATACCGGTACGCGAGGTTCCGGTCCCGTGCAATCTGGCGGCAGACTTCTGCTACGCCCGGCGTATAGGCACGGGAGAGATCGTACTTGGTCTTGAGCGGGACTTTTGAATGAATCTCCAGTTTTCCCCGGTGCTCCGCGTGGAGGGCCAGGGATTCCTGGTATATGTCATCGCTTCCCGGAACAAACATTCAGGCAGATCCCCCTTATACGAATGAGCGTCACGAAAGGCAATGAATCTTATGAAAACTCGATACCGTCACCGGCCTGATAAGCAAGATCCGGAGCGTCGCCCCCATCGTGGTCCCGCTCGTCTCCAATGCCCTGATCCGCTCGACCGTGCCCGGCCTCACCATCGATATGCGGGGGTACCGTGCCGGCAACAGGACGCATGTGCGCGAACGCCGGTTCCAGTCCCGCGATGACATTGTCTTTGGCGTGCTCTTTGTCGTGGCCGGGGGATTTGCAACTCTTCTGCTGGCGGGTGCGGTCTGATCGGGAGAGATCTGGCGGGAGGCCTCTTTTTCACCAAAAAGGTAGTCGATCCGAACCCCCATTTTTTCCCCGTTTTTTGGTTTGACGTGACAATATCCAGACCGGAAAATTATCGCCCCTCTAAAAGGTGCTAAAAGGTGTATTTTCCGGGCCCGTAAAGGGCACCAGAACGCCAATCCGGGGATAATCCTGCGGATTCCAAAAAGAGAGGGGCCGGTTTTAGGAAGTAAGGGGCCGGTCACCCCCCTTTTTGGGGGAATCGGAGTCCGATTTGGGCGTATTTTCCTTCGTCCCGGATCATCCCTCACGGAACCCCTGTACCGGGGTATCCTCTGGCTGCCCGGGGTTCATAACGGTCTGGGGTATCCCTGTTATCAGAGGCTGTCCAGCCGGGACCGTTACCAGCGGCAGGCCGTGCCGGTCGATCTCGGAGAGACCAGCGTTTTCGATCCTGAAGAACCGCATCACGCCAAACCGTGAATACAGCCAGAGCTCCCGCGAGACCGGCCCGCCGCAGGGAATTATGCCGGCCTCATTAATCGCGTCAGAGAAGTCTGCTTCAACCTGGAGTATGGAGGCGTGAAGATTTCGTGCCTTCCGGACCCGGACCATGGCAAGATACCCGTTTCCAATGATGAGAAATTCGCACAGGTTCTTTGCAGTGTGCCGGAACTCCATCACCAATCCTCGTTCCTCCGCGATCGGGATCGCCACATCCAGCCCTTTCTGTGGCGGCCGCCCCCGGGTCATGCCTCCTCCATCTTTTCACCGGAATTCTGCGTGCTTCCAGAACTCCCTGCAACACCATTCATCGTTCTATCACATTTTTTCCAATATTTTCCCGATGATTATCCTGCATCACCGGTGCTTCGCTTATCGATACCGGGAAAGAGAGCTCACGCTCGCCTTTCACGCTGGAAACGTCGATGCCAGAGAGGTTTCTCTCCAAGGGTCAGCGACGTAATGTCAAGCCCGGGCCCGCAAAGAAAAAAGCGGCGGCCCGGGCGTCCGCAGGTATCTTCCGGGCCGTGTTGATCTTCGGCACCGGATCGTGCGGGACGACATGCGAGGCCACAGCTGCCGCTCCACCGCAGAGAAGCGAGAGCCTGTTTACCGTTCGTCGTAAAGAGAGATCCGGTGACATTGCGATTATCTATCCAAGGTCAGGCCGGAATAAATACTTCCTGTTACCTGCGAAAAATCCGGAAGTTATCCGGAAGATTGGAGTAGTACTCTATTGATGGAGATTACCGGCACTAGATCTTTATCACGAAATCCTGCAAATAAAAGGAGAGAGAAAAGAAAAACATAAAAACGCCTCGGCCGGGACTTGAACCCGGGTCAAAAGCTCCGGAGGCTTCTAGGATGTCCACTACCCTACCGAGGCACAATTACCTTACTTATTCTTGCACGCATCCATATAAAGGCAAAGGATAAGATCGGCCCTGATATGGATGGGGCCGGGTGGAACCGGCTGAACCCGGCCTTTGAGGGGATCGGTCGTGAACACGATATGTCTTGGTGCTGCCCTATTGTTTCTTGACGTGGTAGAGGTGCCAGATCTTGCAGGCCCCCTCGTGGCTGACCATGCAGGGACCGACCGGGGTGCGGGGCGAACAGACTTTGCCGAAGAGCTTACAGTCGGTCGGCTGCGCGATGCCCCGCAGGACCTTGTCGCAGAGACAGGCGGAGTGCCTGGACACTTTTTTGTACACGAGGTTAAACTTCTTCTGCGCATCGTACGGTTCGAACTCTTTTTTCAACCGGAGGCCGGACTTGGGTATGACCGGGAAACCGCGCCACTCCACGTCACAGGGCTCGAATACGTCGTACATGATCTTTTGCGCCTTGGTGTTGCCCTCGCACAGGACGGCCCGCGGGTACGCGTTGTCGACCCGGTGTGTCCCCTCGCGAATCTGCCGGACCAGCATGAGGAGCCCGAGGAGGATGTCGTCCGCCTCGAAGCCGGCAACCACCTGCGGGACCGGGAACTGCTCGTACTCCCGGTACCCCATGATCGTGCAGACATGGCCGGGAAGCACAAATCCGTCCAGCTTCGCCTCGCCCTGTTCCAGCAGCCACTTCATCGCCGGTGGCACGATGCGGTGGCAGGAGAGGATAGAGAAGTTCTCCGGGGGGTGCGTGAGGAGAGCGGCGGCAACCGTCGGCGCTGTGGTCTCGAAGCCGACCGAGATAAACACGACCTCGCGGACGGTCTTCCTGGCAATCTCGACGGCCTTGTGGACGCCTTGGACGATCCGTACATCGCCGCCGCAGGATTCAAGAGATCCCTGTGAACCCGGCACGCGGACGAGATCCCCGTAGGTCGCAACGATGCAGCCCCGTCCGGCAAGTTCGAGCGCCGCATCGATCTCCCCCTGCGGCGTGATGCAGACCGGGCACCCGGGACCCATCACGATCTTCAGCCGGTCCGGCAGCACGCTGCGCAGGCCGGTCCGGGCGATCGCCGCCTCATGGGTACCGCAGATGTGCATGAACGTCAGGTCACGGTCCACCAGTGTGCGGAGCGTGCCCGCGATCTCTTCTCCCGCTGCCATAAAGCCTCATGGATATTTACCACAAAATGACATAATGGTACGTATATGACCCCGGCAATCCCGGACCTGAACTACGTATACGCGGCGCTCACGGTTCTCTTCGGTATCCTGCTTGCGCTCATCGCACGGATGATCGTGCGCTGGCTGAAGGCAAAAGCGGACACAACGGAGACCAAGCTGTACGATATCATCATCGCGGCGATCGGGACCCCCGTGCAGGTCACCATAGTGGCGATCGCGGTGCATATCTCGCTCACCTCCTTTGGCATTGTCCCCCCGCAATATGCATGGATCCTCGACCAGCGTGTCATCACCTCCTTCTATATCGTCATGGGCTCATGGATACTCTCGACATTCCTTCATGACGTGATTGCGGTCTATGGCAAAGACCTGGCACAGATGACGGAGAGCGACTGGGATGACCGCCTGATCGAGCTCCTCGAACGGATCGTGAAGTATCTCGTCTGGTTCGCCGGCCTGATGCTGATCCTCTCCGTATTTGAGATCAATATCACCCCGTTCCTTGCCGGTGCCGGGATCGCCGGCCTCGCCATCGCGCTGGCGGCACAGGATATTCTCTCCAACTTTTTTGGCGGCGCGATCATCACGGTAGACAAACCATTCAGGATCGGCGACCGGATAAAAGTGGAGAATAATTATGGTGATGTGGTCGAGATCGGCCCCCGGAGCACCCGGATCAAAACACCCGACAACCAGATCATCACGATGCCGAACAACAAGATTACCACATCGATCATCGTGAACTACTCCCAACCGGATCCCGTGATAAAAATGACCATCCCGATCTCGGTCGCGTATGGAACGGACGTGGACACGGTGAAGAGGATCCTGCTGGAGATCGCCGATGACGCCATAAAAAACACTGACTACCTGCTTGCTGAGCCAAAGCCCCGGGCATTTTTTACTGAGTTCGGATCCTCGGACCTGAAATTCATTCTCTCTGTCTGGGCCCGGGCATACAACACGCCCGATGAGGTCAAAGACAGCATCAACAGCCGGATCGCGGCACGTTTTGCTTCTGAAGGGATCGAGATTCCGTACCAGCAGATCGATATCCGCATGCGGACGTAAACCCCGTTCTTTATCTTTATTTTCACGTGTTGGATAATCATCAAAACGTACTCTCTGTGGGATTAGCCGGATCCCCATCACCATTATTCTGCATGGGCCTGATGATCATCCCTCATTCAGCGAAGAGAACCTGAGAACCTTTATTCGCCTTCCCGGAACAATCCCTTTATGTGTATGGCATCTCGACATTCTGTCTTCATGATGTACCGTTACCAGCGGCACTGGAACAGATAGCACCTCTTACCGATCATATTGAGGTGATGGATGAAGGCCGGCATTTTCTTGAGAATGCCGGACCACTCCAGAGTTATTCCTGCAGCTTCTCTCTCCATGCGCCGTGCCGGGGGACCAACATCGCGAGCCTGCTCGAACCGATCCGCCGGGCGAGTGTCGAGGTGATAGCGCAGTGCTTTGCCATCGCGGCAGAGGTCGGGGCTGCGGTCGTTGTCCACCCGGGATATTTTGCATGGCCGGAGGAGCGGCAGAAGGCCGAAGACCGGCTTTTGCGTTCCCTTACGGAACTGACGCGTTCTGCTGAAGAACACTCCATCCACTACTATATCGAGAACATGGGCGACTGGGAGTATTTCCTGATCAAAACCCCGGAAGAACTCGGGCTCATCGGCCGCACCGAGTTTGCATTGGACGTCGGGCACGCAAACCAGAACCACTGTCTCGCAGAATTTCTCGATCATCCGGCCCGGCACTACCACCTGCATGATAACGATGGAAAAGTAGATTCGCACCTTGCCGTCGGAAAAGGTACCATCGATTTTGCACCGGTACTCCGCTCAATCCGGGAGCACGGCGGTACGCCGGTTATTGAAGTGGCGACATATGGCGGCGTAGTGGAGAGCCTTGCAGTTCTCAAACAGATGGAAAAATCATGAAAATGCTGTTCGATCCTGACGGCACAAAGAAATGAGGCACACCTCATACGGTATGCCCGGTACTTCCCGTTTTTCCCCGCAATATTTTATAAGGATAACTGACAATGGATCTTGGCAGCCTGCCTCAGTGGCTCAGCCGGCAGAGCGCGTCCTTGGTAAGGATGAGAGGGAAATGGTTGCCTCCTAACATTAAACAGAAAAATAACAAATGCCTATGTGACACAGCCCGGCAGTGTGCTTCCTTGGTAAGGAAGAAGTCCCGAGTTCAAATCTCGGCATAGGCTTCTCATATTTTAATACCTAAAAACTGGCCTTTTTTCATTCTTAATCCGGCAGCATCAGCCACAGGCCGGGCAGGATGATAAACCGATTACTTCATGCACTACCACCCGGAAGATATCCATAATGGGAAGACGTAAAAGCAAGAAGATCCGGCATTGGCACCCCAAGGTCAGACGCGAGATAAAGATGCAACCGTCAACCGTGACATTCTCCTGCTCGAAGTGTGGACGGCGATATGATATTAACGTCATCAAGGAGGACATTCCCTTGGCAAAGTTCCATTGCCCGCACGATGGGGTAGAGTGCGATAAGATCCCAATATCAAAATAAAGCCTCCTTGAGTTCCAACGTACAATCATTCATCACACCTCGAAATCTGCCAACAGAAACGCAAGAGCAAGCTTTTTTTGAGAGTGATGCATTAACCTGCTTCATGCCCGTTAAATAAGCATAAATGTGATATACATACTACATTTATGATAATTAACACGGCGGAGAGAAATGATCCGCACGCTGTCGTTTTGCCTCATTTTCAAAACTGACGGAACAAAAGGGTGAATGAATACATACGGATATCTTTAATGCTGATAAACTGACGGTTGCCAGCCAATAGTTCACTTCGTCAAAATTTTCGAACCAGCCGCCCCTAATCACAACCGGTCTGATTTTTTACATAGCCCAATGATTTTTTCAATTTGTCTGGTCTTATGATCCGCCTTAATTGTTCTGAATAATTCTTTCGACTTTTCAAGATATTCCAGCGCCTTGTCCGTTTCCCCTGTCAGCAGATAAATGATCCCGAAGTTTCCGAGGTCCTGGGCTTCCCCGAGTTTGTTGCCGAGCTGGCGATCGATCTCCAGAGCTTTATTGTGGTACTCCAGTGCCTTGTCCGGCATCCCTTTCAGCAGATAACTAACCCCGATGTTTCCGAGGTCCTGGGCTTCCCCGAGTTTATTGCCGATCTGGCGGTCGATTTTCAAAGCTTTTTTATGGTATACCAGCGCTTTTTTCGGCTCACCGGTATCGGCATAGATTAGCCCGATGTTTCCGAGGTCTTGGGCTTCCCCCAGTTTATTACCGATCTGGCGATCGATCTCCAGAGATTTATTGTGGTATTCCAGCGCCTTTTGCGGCTCACCGGTATCGGCATAGATTAGCCCGATGTTTCCGAGGTCCTGGGCTTCCCGGAGTTTGTTGCCGAGCTGGCGATCGATCTCCAGAGCTTTATTGTGGTATTCCAGCGCCTTTTGCGGCTCACCGGTATCGGCATAAATCAACCCGATGTTTCCGAGATCCCGGGATTCCCGGAGTTTATTGCCAAGGAGGCGGTGAATTTCCAGAGCTTTATTGTGGTACTCCTGGGCCTTATCCGGTTCACCGGTATCGGCATAAATCAACCCGATGTTCCCGAGATCCTGGGATTCCCGGAGTTTGTTGCCGAGCTGGCGATCGATCTCCAGAGCTTTATTGTGGTATTCCAGCGCCTTTTCCGGCTCACCGATATCGGTATAAATCAACCCGATGTTCCCGAGATCCCGGGCTTCCCGGAGTTTGTTGCCGAGCTGGCGATCGATCTCCAGAGCTTTATTGTGGTATTCCAGCGCCTTTTCCGGCTCACCGATATCATCATAAATCAACCCGATGCTTCCAAGGGCCTGAGCTTCCCCAGGTTTGTTGCCAAGCCGGCGATCGATCTCCAAAGCTTTATTGTTGTACTCCGCGGCCTTATCCGGTTCACCCGTAAAATAATACAATAATCCCAAATTTCCATAGGCAACACTGGCAGCCAAGGAATTCCTGATGTTTAATGCAATATCAAGAGCCTCGCCATAACTGGCTTTCGCAGAAGAATAATCCTCCTTGAGGTACTGGCAGTTTCCGATCATGGTGAGAAGAGCGGAACGCTGCTCATCTGTTGGATTCAATCCCCAGACAGCACGGAATTGTTCAATTGCATCATCGTATCTGGCTTCATCCCGCAATCTCATGCCAAGTTCGATTGTTTTATTTATTTTCTTATCGGTCAATCCGGGGGATACATCAATAAAATCTATCACAGAAGGTCTGCCTTGAACATTGACCTGCCGGATACTTCCTTTTATCTCTTCTTTTGCCCCATCTGTTTTTTTATAAGCTTTCCGATAAAGGAAAATTGATAGAATTAATATAATAACAATCCCAGTTGCCACCCAAAAAACGGTTTCAGGAATATCCATTGTTATCCCAATTTCCTGTAATCCGATAGATACTTACCTGTGTATTGGATGGCGTCGTGTCCTTTTGGACAGCTGATTATTTTTATCCGCGCAATGGTGGACAGAACAATGGTTCTTCTTTTTTATAACAGGAGAGGAAGGTAATAATTCCCTTGTCAAAAAGATGCACCGATCACAACAATCAGGACGATGTCTTGATGTTCCGTATTGAAAATGGGTATCTTCGACATGCTCACCGGTCATGTCAACGCACCTGAGATCGCCAGCTGCCAGATCTGGCAGGTGTCTGCGGGAGTTCCTATCTGCTGGCAACCTGACAAGCATCTAAAAAGGGAATCACTTATCGGCCAGCGTGACAACAATACCGCCGACTTTATCGGCAAAAATGTTATAGAGAAATGCCATAATGGCTCCGCAGATAAAGGCCATGATTGCAAATATAATCGGGAACAAGATGATGCTGGCGAGGCCAAACGCTTCCAGGCCAAACAACTCGTGCCTCGTGCCGATCATAACGCCCATGATCGCAAAAAGTATCCCGTAGACCAGCCCGATGATAATGCCGAAGAGGGCATGGATCTTCGCCCACGATATAATGTCGATGTTCTTGATGACAGTCATTCTCGTTCACCTGATGAGTCTGTGGGTATGACGGGGTAAAAAGTCTTTTGAAGTGATTTTTCTGTGTCGGGCTCGATTTGTGCGTTGCCCGGGGCCGGCAGTCATCATGGCCTTAACAGATCCCGATCTAACGGGGGTACGACGGGGCATTGTCGGGTTTTCACGGTAAAACTGGTGACAGGAGATCTTTTGCCGGGCGGCGCTGGTGTTTCCCGCTACAATTTTGCGCTTGATTGACCTGATGGGATAAAAACAGTTTTGATATGGGGTAATGCATATGTACATACCAGAAAGGGTATAACCTGTGTTTTTGTAATATTTATACTTGTACAGGCTGTCAGGAGTAAACGGGTTGCGTTCCAGCGCTATTAATTGTTTAATGGAGAGCGAAAAAACCCATGAGCCGGAGTGATGCTGATGCGTTATTGCGACAAGGCATCGAATTGTATGATCTTGGACGGTACCAAGAGGCCGTCGTCATGTTTGACCGTGCGCTCGCGCTCTTCCCCCAGTTACCCCGGGCCTATTATTTTAAAGGTATTGCCTTGTATGACCTCGGCAGGTTTACGGATGCCATCGATGCCTATGACCACGTACTTGCAATCGATCCCCGTGATGTCAACGCATGGTACAACAAAGCGGCAACCCTTGCCCAGCTCGGGAGAAATGAGGAAGCCCTCGAAGCCTGCGACCGCCTCATCGCAGTCAAATACGACAATGCGGAGGCTTGGATCCTCAAGGGTATTGCTCTCTACGAACTGGCGCAATACAAGGATGCCATTACCGCGTATGATCATGCACTCACCATCGACCCTCGCCATGCGAAGGTATACTACAACAAGGGGATTGCGCTTGCCGATCTCGGGAGACACCACGAGGCCATCGACGCGTACGGGAAAGCGATCGATATCGTCCCCACCTATTCAAAGGCATTCTATAACATGGGGATCTCCCTTTACGATATCGGGAAGTACGATGAAGCTCTCCATGCCTTCGATCGCGCTTTTGAGATAGACCCGTCCGATATCTGGGTCTGGTACTACCGGAGTTTCATCCTTTCCCGGCAGGAGCGGTTTGCCGAAGCTGCCGATTCCGCAGAAAAGTTCCTCGCTGTCGAGCCGGAACATGCAGATATCTGGGCAATAAAGGGAATAGCGGATTACAAAACCGGGAAGTTCGGAGAAGCAGTATCCGCACTGGACCGGGCTCTCGCTATAAATCCGCTCGTGGCAGATGGCTGGCTTTACCTGGGCCTGTCCCTGACCGAACTATCGCGGTTCGAAGATGCGATAGCTGCATTCGGCAGGGCGACAGATTCCAGCCCGGCAAACGGCCGGATCTACTACCTCCGGGGCCGTGCTTATGAACGCCTCAGGCAATTCCGGGAAGCGGCCCAGGACTTCGAACGGGCGTACTCTTTTGAACCGGAGAACACCGATGCCATGTACCGCCACGGGATCGCCTGCATCCACATGAGCCGGTACGAGGATGCACTCACCTCATTCAAGAAGAAACTCGCCAGTGACGAGAACCATACCGGCGCCTGGTATTTTGGGGGGATTGCACTCTTCCGGCTCGGGAAGCAACAGGAGGCAGTGGAATACTTCGGGCACGTGCTCGTCCTCGATCCCGGCTGTGCATCCGCAGCATACCAGACCGGACTCTGTTACGCCCATCTGGGGAGGTTCTCCGAGGCCATCGGGTCGTACGACCACGCGATCCGCATCCGGCCGGACTACGTGGATGCGCTGTACCAGAAAGGGTATGCCCTCGAAAAACTGGGAAAAAGCGCCGAAGCGCTTCGCGAATTTGAGAAGACTATCAGCGATGACCCGAAGAATGCTGCGGCCTACCACCAGAGAGGTCTCATTCTTCTCAAAACCGGCAAGTACGATCAGGCCGTCGAATCATTCAAGACGACACTGGAACTCAAACCCGGGTTTACACAGGCATATTACGACATGGGGATGGCGTTGTACAGATCCGGCCAGCATGACCGGGCGATCGAGGCGTTTGACAACGCGACGGAGATCAACCCGAACTATGTCAATGCCTACTTTAACAAAGGACTCGCCCTAATTAGCCTGGGACGCCTTGATGATGCGCTCTTGGCATTTGGTCATGCAGTTGCCATCGACCCGACATACATTCCTGCGCTCTATCAGCAGGGGGCTACGCTCTTAAAAAAAGAGCGGTTTGATGCGGCCGTAGCCGCTTACGATGCCGTGATTGCAGTATCCCCGCAGAATGCCGACGCGTTCAACGAGAAGGGCAGGGCGCTCCTGAACCTCAGGCGATACGATGAGGCCGTTACCGCGTTTGAAAAGGCACTGGACCAGAACCCTGCACTCGTGGACGCCTGGTATTCCAAGGGGCTTGCCCTCGCACGTCTTGGGAGGGCCGAAGATGCCATTGCCGCGTTCGACAAGACCATAATTCTCAACCCGAAAAACACGGACGCGGCAGTCCACAAGGGAGTGGCTCTCTTTACTCTGGGGCGATACCATGATGCGATTGCGGTCTTTACCCCGGCGCTTGAAGACGACCCGCTGAATGCACGGGCGTGGTGCTACCAGGGGCTCGCTTTTGCCGAGATCACTCGTTTTGAAGAGGCGATCCGGGCGTATGACCGGGTAATTGAACTCGACCGCCGGTGCGCCCGTGCATTTTTCGAAAAAGGGAATGCACTTGCCCGCCTCGGGAAACAGCTTGAAGCGGTAATCTCGTACGACCAGGCGCTTGAGATAGACCCCAAAAACCCCAAGATCCTATACCAGAAAGGCATAGCGCTTGCCCAGCGCGACCGGTATGATGACGCAATCCGGGCGTTTGAACGTGTGCTTGCCATCGAACCGGATCATGCCCTTGCCCAGTACTATCTCGGTATCGCTTATGCAGGGCGGGGGCGGTATGACGACGCGATCCAGGCATTCGGGAACTCTATCGAGCTTGATCCTGCCAATGCGCTTGCCCATCACTACCTCGGCATATCCCTTATCCAGCGCGAACGGAATAATGAAGCGATCCAGGCTTTTTCCAATGCACTCGCTCTCGATGCGAACAATGCATCCTCCTATTATTACCAAGGAATTGCGTACCTGCAGGCGAAAAGGTATGATGAGGCGATTACCGCGCTCGAACGGGCGGCCGGTTTGGATGCATCTCTCTCCGATGTCTATATGTACGAAGGTATCGCGCTCTCCAGGCTCTCCCGTCATGAGGACGCGATCCGGACTCTGGACAAGAGCCTTGCCTCCAACCCCTCTCTTATCGAGGCCCTGGTCTGCCGCGGCGAATCCCTGCTGGCACTCCAGAGGTTCGGGGAGGCGACCGAGGTATTCGATCGGATCCTCACCATCGAGCCGGGTCTCGTTGCTATCTGGCTACAGAAGGGTGATGCTCTCGATCGGCTTTCACGCAAGCAGGATGCCCTTGCGGCGTATACAAAGGCGCTTGAAATAAATCCCACGCTCGCGGACAGCTGGGTAAAGAAGGGACTGATGCTCCAGGACCTCGGGAAATTATCGGATGCGGTTGTCGCCTTCACCCGTGCTCTGGATATCAACCCGGCTCTTGTCACGGTCTGGATGCGGAAAGGCGATGTCCAGCACCAGCTTGGCAGGACAGACGATGCGATTGCAGCCTACGAAAAATCGCTTCGTATCGATCCGGAGCAGGAAGACGGCTGGATCCGGGAAGGCCGGGCACTCTTTGAACTTGGGCGGTATCAGGAAGCAGTCGACGCGTTTGACCATGCGATCGCCCTGAACCAGCGAAGCCTCGAAGCATTTTACTCCAAGGGACTTGCACTCGAGAAGATGAACCGGATCGAGGAAGCGATCCATGTCTTTGAAGTCCTGCTGGAGATCGATCCCGCCAATAGTGAGGCCCATTTCCACAAGGGACTCGCGCTGGTAAATCTTGGCGATCCAAAAGAGGCAATCCTCTCCTTTGATACGGTTATCGGTCTCACCCCGGCGTTTGCACCGGTGTGGTACAACAAGGGAAAGACGCTCGTTGATATAGGAAAATACCAGGATGCGATCGCCGCTTTTGACCGGGCCCTTGAGATCGAACCGGGTTATACCGAGGTGCAGTACCAGCGCGGTTTTGCCTTCCAGAAACTCGGAAGATACCTGGAGGCAATTGAGGCGTTCACCAAAAACCTTGAAAAGGATACCAGCAACGCACCGGCATACTATTTCAAAGGCGTCGCGCTCTCGAAACTGGGAAGATTCACCGAAGCCCTCGAGGCGTTTGACCGGGCACTTGTCTATGATACGGAGAATGCACTGGTCTATTTCCAGAAGGGCAGGGCTTTTGCCGGACTCGAACGGCACCAGGAGGCGATCACTGCCTTTGAAAAGACTCTTGCATTGAAGCCGAAGTATACGGAAGCGCGGATGCGTAAGGGAATCGAGCTGTACAGCCTCGGCCGCTTCCGGGATGCGATCACGGACTTTGACCGCACCATCGTGGAGAACCCGAATAACTTCCATGCATACTACCAGAAAGGGCGGGCGCTCTTCGAACTCGGCAGTTATGATGAGGCAGTCGAGGCATACGACCATGCACTGGAGATGGATTCCGGTTACCGGGATGCCTACCTGCACAAGGGCATCGCCCTGTATGAGATGGGCCGGTACGAGGAGGCGACGCTTGCCTTTGACCAGGCGATCGAGCTTGACCCGCATCTCGATACCGCCCTATTCTACCGGGGTGCAGCATTCCTGAAACGGGAAAGATATGCCGAGGCGGTGCAGGCCTTTGACCAGAAACTCGCACTCGTTCCCAATTTCGTGCAGGCCCACTACCTTAAGGGAATTGCATTGGCGGCGCAAGGAAGGTACCAGGACTCCATAGACTCATTCGAGCGTGCCCTTGATTACGATCCGAACCATGCAGAGGCGCTGCTCAACGAGGCGATCTCCCTGCACAACCTGGGAAGAGACGAGGAGACCCTGGCATCGGCCGAGAAGGCGATCGATCTAAAACCGGACTTTTCCGAGGCGTGGTATTACAAGGGTATCGCCCTCATCGGGCTCGATCGGCATGCGGATGCGGTGCCGGCGTTTACGCAGTCGCTCACGCTTGACCGCAGCAACGCGCAGGCGCATTTCAACCTCGGCCTCTCCCTCGCCCGCCTGGGCAGGTATCCCGATGCGGTCGCATCGTTCGACCATGTGCTCGAGCTCACGCCCGGCGATGCCCCGGCATTTTACCAGAAGGGGCTCGCACTTGCCGGGATGGGAATGAACGAGGAGGCTGTCCTCGCATTCAATATCGCCATTGAGATCCAGCCGGACGACGTGCCCACGCTGTGTGCAAAAGGGCTCGCCCTCTTCCGGTTGAAACGGTACGACAGCGCGCTCGAGGTCTTTAATGCCGCGCTTACCCTGCAGCCCGGCCTTTCCGATGCCCTGTACCATGCCGGCCTGGCCCTCGTCGAACTTGGCCGGGATGCCGAGGCGGTCGGGGTATTTACTCGCACCATTGAACTCGACACCGGCAATACTGACGCCCTGTACCAGAAAGGCCTCGCGCTTGTCCGGCTTGAGAAGTTCGAAGACGCGATTGTGGTGTTCGACCAGTGCCTCGGCCGCGGGCTGGAGAACTCCCGGATCCACTACGAGAAGGGAGTGGCATATTTCGCTCTCAGGCAGTTCGATGAGGCGATATCCGCGTTTGATCGTGCGCTGGGATGTGACCCGGCGAATGCCGACGCGGCGATCGACAGGGCAATCGCGTTGCACGAGCTGAAGAAGCCAGACGCATCGCTCGCGTCAGCCGAGCAGGCAATCGGGATTCGGCCGGACTTTGCGGAGGCGTGGTACTACAAGGGTCTCGCGATTTCCGAGCTCGGGCGGCCCGCCGATGCAGTGCCGGCATTTGCCCGTTCGCTGGAGCTCGATCAGGATAACGCCCACGCCTATTTTGACATGGGTCTTGATCTGGCCCGGCTGGCCCGGTATGCGGAGGCCGTCATGGCATTCGATCATGTCCTGGAAAAGGTGCCGGATTTCCCTCCCGCTCACTACAACAAGGGGCTTGCCCTTGCAGAACTGGGCCGGAATACCGATGCAGTGGCAGCGTTTGATCGGGCGCTGGAGATAACACCGGATGATGCATCCGTGCACTATGCAAAGGGGCTTTCACTCGAACGCCTGAAGAAGTACCGGGAAGCAATCGCCGAGTTTGAAGGAGCACAGGCGCTTGACCCCGGCTCGTACGATACGATGTACCACCTGGGGCTGTCGTTTGCTGAACTCCATCGCGACGAGGAAGCGGTCGGGGCATTTACACGGTCACTGGAGATCGACGCCGGCAAGACCGACGCCCTGTACCAGAAAGGCCTCGCGCTTGTCCGGCTTGAGAAGTTCGAAGATGCGATTGTGGTGTTCGACCAGTGTCTCGGCCGCGGGCTGGAGAACTCTCAGATCCATTATGAAAAGGGCGTGGCATATTTCGCCCTCCGGCGCTTTGAGGACGCAATCAAAGCCTTTGACCGGGCGAGCGTGCTGAACCCGGCGCACATCGGGACATTGGTCCGGAAGGGGCAGGCAGAGACAGAGCTCAGGCGTTACGAGGACGCAGTCACCACGTTTGAGCGAGTGATCGCCCTCGATCCTGAGAATCCCATCGCGCACTTTGCCGTGGGGAGCGCACTTGCCCGGCTTTCCCGGTACGAGGATGCGGTGATAGCGCTGGACCAGGCGCTCGAATATGACGGGGCAAACCCCGCGATCTCCTCCTGCAAAGGGTATTCTCTGTACCGGCTGGGCCGGTTCAAAGAGGCAATAGAATCGCTCGGAAAAGCGCAGAAGCGCAAGCCAAAGGATCTCTTTACATTACGGTACCGGGGAAAGGCCTTCCTGCATGCCGACCGGTGGGAAGAAGCGATTGCCACGTTCGACAAGATCCTCTCAATCGATGCGAAGAGTGCCGAGGCTTGGTATTACAAAGGCATCGGGTATTCCCGGATGGGGCTGTATGATGATGCACGTGATGCATTTGAGAACGCACTGACACTGGACGGTTCATGCGCGACAGGATGGTATCACAAGAGCCTTGTACTCTTTGAACTGGAACGGTTTGAAGAGTCGCTCAAGGCGATCGACCGGGCGCTCGAACTCTCTCCATCCGGAAAGGATTATGCATACAGCCGGGGCCTTACCCTGTTCATGTTACAGAAGTACCCCGAAGCGGCTGCAGCATTTGATCTGGCACTCTCGCAGGGCCCGGAGTCCTCCCCGCTCCAGTATTACCGGGGCAGGTCCCTGATGGAGACCGGAAATTATAAGGAGGCCCTTCACGCATTCGAACGATCCCTCGCGCTTGATGAGCAGAACGCGCTTATCTGGCTGGCAAAGGGTGAGGCGCTCTTCCGGCTCGGGGAGTTCAGCAGAGCAGTCAGTGCGTTTGACCAGACACTCACGCTTGACCTGAAGTCCGGCGATGCCGCATTTTACAAAGGTGAATCTCTCGTTGCACAGGGTGCCGATATGGAGGCGGTCACTGCCTATGACCAGGCACTCTCCATCGATCCCGCATATCCCGATGCTGCTTACCGGAAGGGCCTCACCCTCTTCCGGCTTGGCGACCTCACCGGCGCGGTGAAAGCGTACGACCTTGCAATCCAGTACGCACCCGGTCACGCCCCTGCCCATTACCAGAAGGGGCTCGCGCTCTCCGGTCTTGGGAAGTTCGAAAAAGCGATCCGTGCATTCCGGCAAGCGCTGGATTATGACCCTGCGATCAACGATGCTATCTTTCAGTCCGGACTGGCATATGCCCACATGAGCCGGTACGAGAACGCATTACGGGCCTTTGAGAAGATGCACGCGCTGGTTCCGGATAATGCAGCGGTTATGTACCAAAAAGGACGAATGCTCGCCCGGCTCCACCGGCCTGAGGAATCTCTCGCCGCGCTTGACGCCTCCCTTAATCTCGAGAACAATAATGCAGACGTCTGGCTCCTGAAAGGAAGCGTCCTTTTCGAGATGGAACGTTTTACCGATGCGCTCGAGACCTTCGAGCGTGTTATCGCACTGGTCCCGGAGGATGCGACTGCCTGGTACTTCAGAGGGCGGACTTTCATTGAACTGGGAAATCGCACGGAGGCAGTCAGATGTTTCGACCGGGTCATCTCGGCCGATCCATCATGCGCTGCTGCCTGGTTCCGGAAAGGGAGCGCGTTGCTCTCTCAGGGTCAGTTCCAGGCGGCTGAAGATGCACTTGCTCATGCGCTGGAAATGATACCCGGCAATGCAAATGCCTGGTACGACCATGCGCTCGCGCTTGCAGAACTCGGGAGGTATACGGCGGCGATCTCCTCCTATGACCATGCAATTGCCATAAATCCGAATTATTCCAGCGCCCATTATGACAAAGGACTGGCGTTTACCCGCCTGAAGCAGGACCAGCAGGCAGTGGAATCGTTCGAGCGGGCCATCGCCATCGATCCGAACTTTTCCCGGGCATATTTCGAGAAAGGACTAGCACTGGAACGACTGGCGAGGAACAAGGACGCTCTCGATTCATTTGAAGCCGCAATCGCTATCGATCCCGCGTATCCTCCGGCATTCCTGCATAAGGGACTTGTCCTTTTTCGACTCAGGCGGTTCGCAGATGCAGTAACCGCATTCGATAAGGCTATCGCTCTCGATCAAGCCGCAGGTTACGATGCCTGGTTCAACAAGGGGCTCGCCCTTATCAGGATCAAGGAGTTTGCAGATGCCGTTGCGTCATTCGGGCACGCGATCGCCCTTGATGAGGCCGTGTATGACGCCCATTACCAGAATGGCGTCGCACTTGCACAACTCAGGCGGTTCGACGAAGCTGTCACTGAGTTCTCCCGTGCAGCTGCTCTTGACGAGAACCAGACTGAGGCTCACTTTGAAAAAGGGCTTGCGCTCGCAGAGCTCGGGCGTGACGAGGAAGCAGTCGCTGAATTCAGTCGCGTGATTGCGCTTGACGTGACGTTCACTGATGCATATTACCATGAGGGGCTGGCGCTGCAGCGACTCGGTCGCTATTCCGATGCGATCACTGCCTTTGACGGCATTCTCTCCCGGGTCCCGGATCACTTCGAGGCCTGGTATCACCGGGGTCTTGCATCCGAACGCCTCGGGCAGGATAAAGACGCTGTGGAGGCATACGAGAAGGCCCGCAAGATCAAGTCTCACGACATCCCCCTGCTCGAAGCGGAAGGCAGTACACTTTTCCGCCTCGGACAGTTCGAAGATGCCCTCCATCTCTTTGATATCGCGCTCGGGAAACAGCCTTCCGAAGGCAGGATCCTTCTTTTGAAAGGAAAGACCCTCGTCCAGCTCGGGCGGTATGACGAAGCGCAGGACGTATTTAAGTCTGCTTCTGCCGGACTCCCCGATGACGAAGAGCCGGATTTTCTCCGGGGGCAGGCGCTTATGGCACTGGGAAGATATGAGGAAGCTGGCGGGGCATTTGATGCAGCGCTTGCGCTCAATACCGGCAACCCGGACATCTGGTATGACAAGGGATCTGCCTGTATGCATCTTTCGCAATATCCGGACGCGATTGCCGCATTCGATCGCGCAATCGCGATCCATCCGGACGATAGCCGCGCCTTACATGAACGGGGAAAAGCGTTTTCTGCACTCAGGCAGTATGACGATGCCATTGCCTCGTTTGACCGGGAGCTTGCGATTGCCTCCTCCAATCCTGCCGCGAATTTTGAACGTGGCATCGCTCTTTTCCATATTGGTAATTATACGGATGCGGTTGCAGCACTTGACCGTGCACTTGCTGCCGATCCTAATAAGCCGGAAGCACTGTATTTCCGTGCCTCCTCCCTCGCCGCTCTGGAACGGTTCCCTGAGGCAGCAGACACGTTCCGACAACTGCTTGACGTGGATCCGGCAAACGATCGGGCGTGGTACGAGTATGGCGATGTGCTTGCCCGTCTCAGCAAATACGCAGATGCGATAGCGGCGTTTGACATGGCGATCCGCATCCGGCCGGATCATGGAGAAGCATGGTACCGTAAAGGTCGTTCGCTCGATCAGCTGGGGCAGTTCAAGGAAGCAATCCAGTCGTATTCTCAGGCGCTGACGGTTGATGCCGCGAATAAAAGAGCGCTCTTTTACAAGGGAATGGCACTCACAAAGATCGAGAGGTTCGAAGACGCCGTGAAGGCGTTTGACGGGGTGCTTGAGCTCGACCCTGCATGTTCCGATGCCCTGTTCGAAAAGGGAAAGGCGTTGTCGGCGCTTGGCATGTTCCGTGAAGCGGTCAAGACCTTTGACAAGACGCTTCTGATCGAAAAGAACTACGCCGAGGTATATTTCCGGAAGGGGCTTGCACTGGAAAGCCTCGGAAGGCATGCCGACGCGATCCTCGCATTTGATAAGAACCTCGATCTCGATGCAGGAAATGCCGATGCGCTCTACGAGAAAGGCCGGGCACTCGCAGCGACCGGCAGACTCACCGACGCACTTGAAGCATTCGACCGTGAACTCTCACTCCAGCCCCGTTCAATACATGCCTGGCTCTACCGCGGGATGGTCCTGTATGATCTCAGGAAGTTCAATGAAGCGATCGAGTCCTATACAAAAACTCTCGAGATCGATCCAACCAACGCGGAGGCATGGTACCTGAAAGGCCGGGCCCTTCTCTCCCTCTCCGGGTACGATGATGCCCTGGAGGCGTTTAACCGGGCCCTTGTGATAAGACCAGACTACCAAGAAGCACATTATTACAAGGGCCGGGCCCTCTTTGAGCTGGGTATGTATGGCGAAGCGGTTATCTCGTATGACAATACCCTTGCCATCAAGCCGCGGCATGATGAGGCGCTCTATCATAAAGGGGTGGCCCTCCTGCGGCTCTCGCGGGTGGAGGAATCTGTCGCATCGTTTGACCAGGCACTGCGGATACGCCCGAATTATCCGTCAATCTGGACCGGAAAAGGAACTGCGCTTGCTGCTCTCGGGAAACATACGGAAGCAATCTCCTGCTACACCAAGGCGATCAGCCTCAGCAGGAAAGATCCGAATGCTTTCTATTATATGGGCTTATCCCTCTCGCGGCTCGGTCGTTATCAGGAGGCAATAAAGCAGTTTGACGCTGCACTGGTTCAGGCACCGAAATGCGCCGCTGCATTCTACCGGAAAGGGAGAGCGCTCTGTGGCGTCTCTCTCAATCAGGAAGCGATCAACGCCTTTGACCGGGCGATTGCCGAGAGATCGGATTATGCCGTGGCATGGCTGTACCGGGGAATAGCCGAGTCGAATCTGGAGAAATACGATAACGCGATCGACTGCTACAATCACGCACTCTCAATCGAACCATCCTGCGCGCCGGCACTCGTGCACCGGGGGATTGCACTGATTCACCTCAACCGCGCGGGTGAAGCGATTGCTTCATTTGATCAGGCAATTGCAATCCGGCCGGAATATACAGAGGCCTTCTATCATAAGGGGATTGCGCATATCCGGAGAGAACAGTTCAATGACGCGATTACGGCTTTCGATCAGGCACTTGGTATCAACGACCATTATACCGAGGCATTCCAGCACAAAGGGATCGCACTCGCCCGCATGGGACAGTTTCCGGAGGCAATTGCCGCGTTCGATGCTGCACTTCGGATCCGGCCGGAGTCCACCGATGCCCTTTATGAGAAAGGGCGGGCGTTCGTGCACATGGGCCAGTACAGAGAGGCGATTATGGCATTCGATCAAGTACTGTCGGTGAACCCCGGATTTGCCGATGCAATCTATGAGAAAGGGCGGGCACTTGTCTCACTCCAGAATTTCGATGGCGCTATTACAGTATTCGACCGGGCACTTGAGATCAATCCGTCCTGTTATCAGGCACATCACTGGAGGGGCAGAGCGCTGTATGAGCGCGGGGACTTTGATGCAGCCATCACGGAATACGATCGGACACTGGAAATTAAACCATTATCGGCAGCAGTCTTCCGCGACCGGGGCATTGCATATGCCGCAATTGAACAATACCGTGATGCCATACAATCTTTCGACCGGGCACTTGAAATTGAGCCGGAGAATGCGGATACGTTCGCCCATAAGGGTACTTCGCTTGCTGAACTCGGCATGCAGCGGGATGCGGTCGAGGTGTTCGAAAAAGCGATCGAGAAAGATCCGGACTGCGCTCCTGCATGGTTTGGAAAAGGAAATGTCCTGTATGATCTTGGTAAATACCGTGAAGCTTTGGCCGCTTACAATGGAGGGCTCGAGCGGGATCCGGAAAACGCAGTAGGGTGGACACGGCAGGGAATGGCCCTTGCAGCCCTTCAGGACTCGGCAGGTGCAATCGTCTCTTATGATCGGGCGATCTCTCTTGACCCTGCATTTTCCATCGCTTATTTTACGAAGGGCAGCGCCCTTGAAGCGGTCGGAAAATACAACGAGGCAGTAGAGGCGTACCAGGGAATGCTCTCTCTCCAGCCGGATTTTGTCGATGCATGGATCCACAAGGGCCATGCCCTGCTGGAGATGGGGAGATTCCAAGATGCGCTGACCGCATTCAAGCAGTCACTGGAGATCGACCCGGACCGTAAAGATGTGTGGAATGAAGTCGGCGCGATACTCGACCGGCTTGGCAAACATGATGAGGCCAGGATCTGTTACGATAAGGCCCAGTGAATTCCGGGACTTGAAATAAGACCGGACCCCCCATCGGGAGCGTTCTGGTTTACCGGTCAAGATAAATCCCGATGGCACATCCAGCGGGGTGAATACGGTGACTGCACAGGTCCGGGGTTTTCCCCTATTTATCAAACCGTTCCTAAAAAAAATCTCTGGACAGCAATCGGACAGGCCTTGTGCCAGTAATCATTTGCCTGCCTGACACACATCATCGACGCTGTAATTCCCGCAAAATTGGTTTTATGAGAAAACCATGAGCACAATTTACGGCCATTTAGTATTTTTTCCTGACCGCATAGAGCCAGAAGCCGGCACCAGCCACGATCACGACCGTTGCGACAATCGCGGGAGCATATTTCACGTAGAGCGGCGTCGATGCATCGAGGTTTTGTTGTGCGATGTTGATGTTTGCCTGCAGGTTGGGGTAATTGGGATCCAGTGCCTGGACTTTACTGAATGCCTGGAGAGCCTCGTCCCATTTTTTCTCATCTCCCCCAAGTGCATATCCCTTGTCGAACCAGGCCGTCGCATTATTGGGATCGATGGCAATCGCCCGGTCATACGCCTCCAGTTCTTCCTGGTACCGCCCGAGGTTATACAGGATATACCCATGATTGATCCAGCCCATTACATATTGCGGGTTGATGGCAAGCGCCTGATCGGAAGCATTCAGGGCATCCGTGAACTGGGCTGCACGATTGAACGCATCCGCCTTGCCGTTCCATGCCTCAAAGTAGGTTGGCTCAAGGGCGATCGCGTAATCGAATGCCTGGACTGCTCCGGTATAGTTTCCCACATCGATCAGCGACAATCCCTGCTGGTATGCGACAACGGCATCGCTTGAATAGGCACAGGCCGGGCACACGGCGAAGGCAAACACTCCAAGAGCGAACATCAGGGTAAAGGCGATTGGTGATTTCATATCAACCGGATCATATAGGGCATGGGAGCCTGATAAAGAATTCTTTGCCGGTGTTAAGCACGATCTTTTTGAAGGACGAGTATCTGTCGGGTGAGGCTCTTATGGACGTGCTGCGAGTGTCGCTGGGTAATGTCCAGGTACTCTACCGCGATGCCGGCTATGTCGCGATGGGTGACCACGACTGCCCGGCACCTGGCCTTGAGTGTTCGGGCGATCTCGCTCAGCGTGTTGTGATAGAGTAGTTCCATGGTATCGTTTTTCCTGATGCTGACCGATTGGCCGTACGGGAAGTCAGTTACAACGGCATCGACACTTGAAGTAAGGAGGGGGAGGCAGGTAGCATCCGAAAGGAAAAGTGGACTTCTCCGGGTATTCCCACGGCTGCCGGCGATCATCATGGGATCGGCGTCACCTCCTATGGCACGAATTCCGATCGCATTCGCCTCAATCAGGATGCCCCCCGTCCCGCAGAACGGGTCAAGGAGGCAGTCCCCGCGATTGGTACAGGAAAGATTGACAAGAGTCCGCGCCATCCGCGGCATCATGACGCCGGGGTGGAAGAATCCGCGCTTTCCCGGGTTCCGTTCATTGAAGGACCCCCGATCAATCCGGTACAACACTTTACCGAAATAACACCGGTCCCCGGAGAGGATTGCCCGGTATTCCTCTTCTGGATCCCGGAGCCGTACCGGCCCGGTGATCATGGTGCCGATGAGGCGTTCAAATTCCCGCTGGGAGCAGGAGTTCCGGGTATGGCACCCGGTATGAACTTTTTTTACCCGGCCGGCGAAGGGCCGTGAAGTTTCGATCGCAAGATCCTGCAGCAGGTGCCGGAACGAGAGGATATCCGGGGCACACTCGCCAAGGTAATCCAAGACATTATGGGTCATGGCCAGCCGGTGTGCTGCAGCCGGATCCGGGCATTCCGCTACTGCGACCTGAGGCCGGCGGTCAAGAACGGTCGCGATGCATTCAAGCTCGGCTTCCGGCAGGGTTGGGTTCTCACCGGAGAGCTCGAAAAGCAGCTTCATCATGAGATTATCTGACGCTGGCGCAGAAATACCTGTGGAAACGGGGAGATGTGCCCGTAAAATCTCTTGGAGATCTCTGGTATGGTGAATAATTATTCTTGGAGTACTAGGCAGTGCAACCATTTTGTTTATAGAAGTGCCATCTGAAATGTAGAGTCCAGATGAAGGAAATAAAACACCCGGATTTCTCAACAAAATATCTGGAAAAGTTTCTTTTTGGCCGGTTATTTTTCAATCATAATAGAAGTAGCTGTTAAAAAGGTTACCCGGATTTTTAGAGGGGATGTAGCTACAAAGGGGGTTGAATCATCGTTTTCCTTTTTTCTTTCCCATGAAACCGGAAAAGAAGCCACTTTTACCGGCATTCCTCCCTTCCAGTTCCGCAAGTTTCTGGTACAGCTCCTTTTCCTCGCCGCTGATACCTTTGGGTGTCGCGATCCTGACCCGGACTAACAGGTCGCCGGGTTTTCCCCGCCTTTTCACGCCCTCTCCGGCAATCTTCAACGCGGTGTTGTACTGGACTCCGGCAGGGATCTTCAGTTCGATGTGTCGTTTGTCGATAGTCTCGATATCGACAGATGTACCCAGCACCGCAAGAACCGGGGTGATATCGACTGACATCGCCAGGTTGTCCCCGATCCGTTCGAACAAGGGATGCGGAAGCACGAATATCTCAATAAAGAGATCGCCATTGGAAGCACCATAGTCGCCGGCTTCACCGTACCCCTCCATACGGAGGCGCATGCCGCTGTCGATGCCGGCCGGGATGTGTACAGATACCTTCCGTTTCACACGGGTGTGGCCGGAACCGCGGCAGTCGTGGCATTCTTTCTCCGGGATCTTCCCCCGGCCCGCACAGAGCGTGCAGGTGCTCATCCGCACAAACTGCCCGAATACGGACTGCGCCGCCTGACGCATCTGACCACTGCCACCACAGCGCGGACAGATATTCATCTTTTTTGTCTCGCTGCCGGAACCACCGCAGGCCGAACACGGCTCGGTATGCATCACCTCGATCTCCCGGTCGGTGCCGGAAACAGCATCTTCAAGCGTAATCTGCATGCGCATCAGCAGGTCTGCACCGGGCTGTGGCCCTGCCCTGCGCTGACCCCCCCTGCCAAAAAAGTCAAAGATATCACCGAACCCCGAAAAATCAGAGTAGAACCCGCCTCCACCAAATCCACCGCCACCGGTATATGATCCCTTCGAGGCGTTCGTGTAGGTCTCGTGTCCCATGTTATCGTACTGAGCGCGCTTCTGTGAGTCGGAGAGAACGCTGTACGCCTCATTGATTGCCTTGAACTTCTCCTCGGCGCCCGGCTCCTTGCAGACATCCGGGTGATATTTCCGGGCGAGATTGCGGTACGCCTTTTTTATCTCCTTCTCATCGGCAGACTGCTGTACGCCGAGGATATCGTAGAAGTCCTTATCATCACGCAAAGTTTATTTCCTCCCGTGCCGACGTATACGTATGGCAAAGCAAAAACCGAAGGAGAAAACCGCTCCCCCCGAAGACGCCAAGTATAGTGTTGAAAACTACTTGGCCATGCTGCGTTTGTCGAAGCGCAGCGAGCAGACGATTGCAAACTACCGGAAGACCATCAAGTCCTATGCCGACTTTATCGGTGTTCCACTGGTTGAAGTCCATCATCATTTATCGGTATCAAATTTGCTTAAATATGCCGATAGCCGCAGAGGACGATCAGATTCAGGGACAAAGACAGTGCTATCTATTCTTGCCCGGTACTTCAAGGTGAACAGCATCGAATTTGACGAACTTGAACTTAACGCCGTGAAACCGAAAGTTACACCAGCAATGGATGACAAACCGTTGGAACTGGCAACCCTGCAAAAGATGATGGACTTGACGGATGCGCATGGCCGGGCGATCCTCTCATTTCTTGTCAGTACCGGGTGCCGTGCGGGTGAGATGTGCAAGATCCGCGTGGATGATGTCAGCGGCGATACGGTGACAATCCGCAACGAGATTGCCAAGGGCGGCCATGGCGGCAAAGTGTACCTGACGGCAGAAGCGCGCGAGTACCTTGACCTCTGGCTGAAAGAACGGGACAACTACATACGGATTGCAGATGCACGCGCAAAGGGACTGAATAAGATCCGTGGCATACGGCCGGTGAACGACCAGCGGCTATTTGCCATATCGTACCAGAGCCTGCAAAAGATATTCACACGGCTGTACGACAAGGTGGACGGCGAGCGCGGGCAGTACCATGCACGATGCACGATCCACTCATGCCGCAAATACTTCAGGACGCATGCGGCCGAGGGCATGCACCCCGACCTAGTAACCAGCCTGATGCGGCAAACCGGGTACCTTGACAGCACGTATGTGCGCATGCCGGAAGACGAGCGCCGGGCAGCATTCCATAAGGGAGAAGCCGCGTTGTACCTCACCCGTGCCGATCACCGGATACAGGGCTCGCGGCTGAATGGATTGCAGAAGGAAAATGAAGAACTGCGAAACCGCCTGACAGAACTTGAGAACGTCGTACAACTCATGGCAGCCGGTCAAGGTCTGACAGCAACCAACATCCGGCAGCAAGTGCAAGAGTACCGGGACGCCGGTTATGCAGCGGGCGATAAAATTACCGTGCTGTCCGGCGCTGAAGCCGTTGATCTTGTCACAGGTAAACTTGTTGGCAGCAAGAAGAAGCCAGTCAAGAAAGTTGTAGTTGAGATAAAATAACCCTCTACTTTTTTGCAGTCACTACCACCAACCACCACATACTACTTGCACTCAATGCTACTGAATGGAGCCAGTATATAGTCCGATTTTGAAATCTGGAATAGATTACTGGTTCTTTTATGGAAATCTCTTATATATGACCTCCGTGTATCTATTCATAGCATTGTTATGATAGCAGAAACAGCCCAAATCATAGACGGCGACCTGCCGGTACAGATAATTAAAATCCGGTGCGGCCATTGCAAATCGGTTTTCGTACCTCGTACTGCAAATCCCGTGATGTGTCCACGGTGCGGTCATAGGTTTAAGCGTCCAGAATCAGCCAGTCCGGCGTGAGGTACCAGCATGCAGCCGGTACCGCTTGACATCAAGGAAGAGCCCATCGTCATGCCTAGTACAGAACTTGAATGCCGGCATTGTCACCACCGATGGCGACCCCGTAAGCCAGCGGCTAGTGGCCTGCCGACAAGTTGCCCTCGGTGCAAAAACTACAACTGGCAGTACCCGCCGCAGCAATATGTCCCAAAACCACAGGAAAAGTTCTATGATCTTGGATTCTGAAAAGCCAGCAGGAAAAACCGCCGGCATAAGCGGGCTAGACCAGCCGGCGGTTAATGCCAGTGAAAACGGCCACGGTGTCACCATGACAGATGACAGACAAGCAACCATCATCAGGGGATGATACACTTGTCTAGTTCTGATCTTGGCAAACCATCTATAAAAAAGGGTGCATCGCGCCGTGTAAACACCCGGCTACCGGTTCCGGCAGGGTACCGCAGATGCCAGTTCTGCGGCAGACTATATGCCGCAGGTGCCGACTATGCTTTGCACAAGGCTAGTTGCAGGACGCCGATTTACACCGGCAACAAACCGCAATTTTTGAAGGTCAAGGGCAAGGACGGCGATGCGCCATGAAAGTGCCGGATGCATCTATCCACGATGTCCGCGAGTTGCGCAAAATCGACCCGACAAGACGGTTGTTTCCCGCGGTGGATTTCACTTCGAAGACCCCATCGCCAAGCGTAAGGATCGAGACATCGAATGTGCCGCCGCCAAGGTCGTAGACAAGAACCGTGACATCCTGTTCCTTGTCGATCCCGTACGCGAGAGCACTTGCCGTGGGTTCATTGATGATCCGCATCACCTCGAGTCCGGCGATCTTCCCGGCATCTTTTGTTGCCTGACGCTGGGCGTCGTTGAAATAGGCGGGTACCGTAATGACCGCTTTGGTGATCTTCTCGCCAAAGTATGCTTCCGCGTCTGTCTTCATTTTCTGGAGGATCATCGCAGAGATTTCCTGCGGCGTATACTCCTTGTCATCAATTTTTACTTTTTCCGTTGTTCCCATCCTGCGCTTGATGGACTGGATGGTGCGCTGAGGATTGGTGACCGCCTGTCTCTTTGCCAGGCTCCCGACGAGGCGCTCACCGTCCTTGGTGAAAGCGACGACTGACGGAGTAATCCGTCCTCCCTCACTGTTGGGGATAACAATCGGTTTGCCCGCTTCCATAATGGACATGCAGGAAAAGGTGGTTCCCAGATCAATTCCCAGAACTTTTTCTTTTGCCATATCTCACTCCTCCGTTTGTTTCTCGTCATTTCCTCTTGAAACCGCTACTTTTGCATAGCGGATAACTTTTTCATGCATGCGATACCCGCGGGAGACGACATCGACTATCGTTCCTTCGGCTTCATCCGACGGGACATGTGCAACGGCTTCATGTTCAGCGGGGTTGAATGGTGTTTTCAATGCCTCTACGGGAGTAATACCGTACCGTGCAAGGATCTCCATGAGCAGCCGGCGGATCTGTTGTACCCCTTCACGGAGATGGGCATCATCCGCTTTGAGTCCCCGCTCGAGATTGTCAGCAACATCGAGGATATCTACAGCAAAGCGTTCATTGGCACGCTGTATGACATTTTCCTGTTCACGCGCCGTACGCTTCCGGAAATTATCAAAATCTGCTGCAAGCCGGAGGAACCGGTCATTCAGTTCATCATACCGTTTTCTCTGCTCTTCGCGTTCAGCAGCCTGCGGTAAGGGTTCCGGTTGCTCCGGTGCCGATAATTTCTCGTCGGGTAAGGCCTCGTTATCATGGTGCTCCATAGTGCATCCCGTTTCGATGTTCCATCATTTAATGCATTATGGTTCTATATAAGGTTTGAGTATATGATATCGAGAGCAACTGCATAAATCAGAAGCTTTTGAACGATCCGGATGCAGAATGAAGGAGTATCGGTTTTTTCATTGAAAAAGCGCAGCAATCCGAACAGATTTAACAAAGATGGATAGACCGGAGGTATAATTGAGATACTTTCACTGATTTTGCTGAAAGGAGGACTGCTGGTATCGGAGAATTCCCGTCAACCTGCATACCCTTTTTGAGCTCTGTCCGCATAGAGTAAAATATGAAGTGGGCACTCCTCTCGGTCTGGGATAAAGGCGGTATTATTCCGCTTGCACAGGCATTGATCCGGCAAAAATACAGTATCATGAGTTCCGGAGGTACCGGCAAGGCCCTTTCAGAGGCGGGAGTGAAGTTTACTGAAGTCTCCAGCTACACAGGTTTTCCGGAGATGATGGGCGGGCGGGTAAAGACACTCCATCCCAAGGTTCACGGCGGCCTCCTGGGACGACGGCAGATCGATGACACAGTTATGGCAAAATACGGGATTGACCGGATCGATCTGCTGGTCGTGAACCTCTATCCCTTTGAGAAGATGTCCCGGCAATCGCTGGGTCTGGATGCCCTTATCGAATATATCGATATCGGGGGCCCTGCCATGATCCGGGCAGCGGCAAAAAATTTTAAGGATGTTGCCGTGGTTGTCGACCCGGCAGATTACCCGATGGTCGTCGATGCCATTTCCGGCGGGGGTTTCACGGACGGCCAGCGGCTGGATCTTGCCAAGAAGGCCTTTGCCCGTACGGCGGCCTATGATGCAGTCATCAGCAACTACCTCTATACCCTCGACGTGGCCTTTCCACCCACATTTTCCATCCAGTTCACCCATGGCCGGACGCTGCGGTATGGTGAGAACCCCCACCAGCTGGCGGCCGTTTACGGTGTTCGTGGCATTGCCGGGTCAGAGCCGCTCCAGGGTAAGCAGATGTCATATAACAATTACCTCGACCTCCATGCCGGTGCTGCCCTTGTACGGGAATTTGAAGAACCAGCATCAGTGATCGTGAAGCATAACAATCCCTGTGGTGTCTCTCTCGGCACTGACATTCGGGATGCCTACCTGAACGCCCGGGCGGTCGATCCGGTATCCGCGTACGGATCAGTTGTCCTGCTCAACAGGAGTGTCGGCAACGAACTTGCTGAAGAGATCACCTCAACGTTTGTCGAGGTTGTGGCCGCCCCTTCGTTTGATGCCAGGGCACTTGCCGTGCTGAAAAAAAAGGAGAACATGCGGGTCCTCGTCCTTCCGGAGAGCATGCCTGCTGATGAGATCCGGACGATTGACGGAGGGGTCCTCGTGCAGAGGACACCGCCATACCGGGAGAACTGGGAGGTCATCACCGACCGTGACCCGACTACAGACGAGATGCGGGCGCTCCAGCTTGCATGGAAGGTCTGCAAGCATACCAGAAGCAACTCAATTATTTTTGCCGACCAGAAACGGACACTGGGCATCGGGGCGGGACAGATGAGCCGGGTTGACGCGGCGAAGATTGCCATCGAAAAGGCATGTGCTCCCCTCACGGGATCCGCCGTCGCATCCGATGCGTTCCTCCCATTTCCCGATACGCTTGAAGTCGCCGCACAAGCGGGGGCGACCGCGCTCGTCCAACCCGGTGGATCCATCCGGGACAAGGAGGTTATCGATGCCGCAAACCACTTGAACATGGCAATGGTTTTTACCGGTGTACGGTATTTCAGGCATTAAAGAGCCGGTAGCACAAGGACCATATCTTTCAAAAATTTTCAGGTTATCCCGGATGGCATCTCATTGAAGAATAAACAATAACTTTGAATCCCGTTGCTACCGTTGCACCGCGCCGAGATTCGCCTGCCCCACGGTCTTTGCATACCGGGCGAGCACACCGGTCAGCGGTCTCTTGATCGGTTTCCAGTGTTTTTTCCTTGATGCGAGCGTCGTGGCATTGACCAGCAGATCGACCTTCTTTTTAAAGAGATCGATTTCGATCCGGTCGCCATTCTCCACAAGCGCGATCGGTCCCCCGATTGCAGCCTCAGGCGCAACGTGGCCGATGCAGGGACCCCGGGTACCTCCGGAAAACCGTCCATCCGTTATGAGAACAACCTTCTGGTACCCCAATCCCACGAGTGCTGAGGTCGGGGATAACATCTCCGGCATGCCGGGCGCCCCTTGGGGCCCCTCGTTCCTGAGGATGATGATATCGCCTTCACGGATTTTTCCTGACAGGATCGCATTCATTGCCGGTTCCTCGCCATCAAATACCCGTGCAGGTCCGGTATGTTTCCACATTCCCTGCGGCACCGCAGCACATTTCACAACAGAGCCGTCCGGGGCAAGGGAGCCAAAAAGGATCCTGAGCCCACCGGCAGCGCTGATGGGCGTCCGGGTACTCCGGATAATCTCTTTGTTCCTGATGGTTGCTTCCCTGGCAATCCGGTATATGCTCTTTCCTGAGATTGTGGGTGAATCATCAAGATATTTCACGAGTCGCTTCAGCACAGCAGGAATCCCTCCGGCCCGGTACAGGGCCTGCATGGAGTGCGGACCATACGGCAGCATATTGCAGATATGCGGGATCTCATCGGCAATACGATTGAAATCCCTGAGGGTAAGGGGGACTTCTGCCTCGGTTGCAACCGCCATCAGGTGAAGGACGGTATTGGTCGAGCCGCCAAGTGCCATGTCCACGCGGATTGCGTTCATCAGGCTTTTTGCCGTGATAATATCCCGGGGGGCCGTTCCCTTTTTTACCAGCGCAAGCACGACCTCCCCACTCTCCCGGGCAATACGCAGTTTTGCAGCATCCACGGCAGGAATTGCAGCGCAGCCGGGAAGGGACATCCCCATCGCCTCGGTCATGCATGCCATCGTATTCGCGGTATAGAGACCCTGGCAGCTCCCGCAGCCCGGCATCGCGCAGAACTCAAGTTCGCAGAGCTCCTCTTCGCTCATGCGGCCGGCAGCAACTTTTCCTACTCCTTCAAAGACCTCGATGAGGGAAAGATCTTTGCCATTCAGAGATCCCGGCAGCATCGGCCCCCCGGTTACGATCACCGAAGGAATATTGGTCCGGGCCGCGGCCATCAGCATCCCGGGGACAATTTTGTCGCAGGTTCCGACACAGACCATGCCGTCAAAACGGTGGGCCTGCACCATCAGTTCGATAGAATCTGCGATATTCTCACGCGAAGGAAGGGAGTATCGCATACCCTCGTGGCCCATTGCGATGCCATCGCAGATACCGATCACTCCGAATTCGAACGGGACTCCGCCGGCAGCAGCGATGCCTTCACGGACTTTATCAGAGATCTGCCGGAGATGGGTATGGCCGGGCACGATGGTGTTGTATGCATTGGCGATGCCGATGAACGGGAGGTGTATCTCGTTCTCGGTCAGCCCGAGCGATCGCAACAGCGAACGGTTCGGAGCCCGCTGGTATCCGGTTTTAACATCGTCACTCCGCATAGTCATCGTCACTGATGATTATATCGCATGAACTATGAATGTGATGGCATATTTTTGAATGAAATAGAAGAGAGCGATGAAAAAGGCCCACCGGTTGATTTTTTCGGACAATATTAACCGTGCGCTAAGGTTGCCGAATTCAGAATCGGGGAAGAAATGCCTGTTGGGATATAATATCTGATAATCCTGCAATGAGGTTGCGTCGTACCGGGGTATCTCCTCTCATACCGGATTATCCCAAACTATTTACCGGTTTTTGTACTGGAATGCAGCTCTTACAAATGCCTTGACAAACTGGTCCGTGAAATACTGGTGGGTATAAGAACCCAGCGCCTGGTGAACCCAGAGCCCGTCACGGCCCTGATCGATCCCTTTCCCCCGCAAAAGCCGGAATGCATAGCGTGCATCATGATCTACAGTCATGCAGGAATAATGGAACTCGTGCCCGGTGATCCCAAGAGGAGACGGGATAAAGGCTGCACTACCCTGGCTTTCCCCCCGGACATATCCGAGTGCCTGAATCCTGCCGGTCATCTCGGCCTCCGCCGGCAACGCATTGCACATCCGGTAGGTCCTGTCTGCAATAATTGCCCGCGAGAGGTACATCAGCCCGCCGCACTCCGCATACACCGGCAATCCCCCATCGACCAGCGGTACCAAGGCTTTGGTTGATTCCGCTTCTTCGAGTCCGGCAAGATGGAGTTCGGGATATCCCCCGCCAAAATAGAGCGCATCTGCCGGCGGGAGATAATCATTAAGGGGAGAGAAAAAGACAAGATCTGCCCCATGGGCACGGAGGCGATCGAGGTTATCTTTATAATAAAAGCAGAACGCTGGATCCATTGCGACGCCGATTGTCACTGCAGTTACTACTTTGTTATCCGGACGAGGCTCATTTAATGAGTGCAATAATGGAACCGCACGGGCAGCCGCAAGAAGTTTTCCGACATCACAATGTTGTTCAACTACGGCACCGGCATCGGAAAGGGTCCCTGCTTCATGGGCCATGAAAAGACCAAGGTGCCGGCTTTTGAGGGCGATATCGTCCTGTCTTGGGATCCAGCCGAATGCATCAGCAGCTAGTGAGGATTCGATCATCTGCCGTTGCCGTCCGCTGCCGACCTTATTGAAAATGGTGCCGGCAAAATTGAGAGCTGGATCGAATGCCCGGAAGCCGCCAATAAGTGCATGGACGCTTCGGGACATCCCCTTGACATCGACTACGAGCACGACCGGTGCCTGAAGGAGATGTGCTACATGGGCGGTGCTTGCGCAGTCAGATCCATCCACTCCGTCATACATCCCCATGACTCCTTCAATGATCGCAATGTCGGCTCCTTTACATGCCTTCATGAAGGTATTTTTCACCCCGTCTTCACCCATCATAAAAGGATCAAGGTTTCGCGACGGGCGGTGGCAGATGCGCGTGTGGTGGGAGGGATCGATAAAATCCGGGCCGATCTTAAATGGCTGGACGGTCAGTCCCCGGGCCGTGAGTGCAGCCATGATCCCGCTGGCGACCGTTGTTTTGCCACATCCGCTGTGCGTCCCTGCGATAACCAGGCGCGGAATCATCATCACCCAATGATCTGGCGTAAATAGAGATAATAGTGCCTCAATGGCAGAACAGGATGAAAACCGGGCAGAACCTCTTTCACCGGATAAAAACTGTCAGGTTACCTTCATTACCATGGAGCTTACCGGAGTCCATACTGCAACTTTGGATTATCTCATCTTATAAGGGTAAAAATTAATGATTATTTCTTCCTGCGGAAGTGATGCACTGCATAAACAGCGCCGATAACAACGGCAACGATGAGGGAGAGGCTGACCGGGTTCGAGATAATCCCGGCGATACCGGTCTGGTTTTTCA